>ERZ1066121.79-NODE-79-length-86600-cov-10.083852_pt1 | contig 86600 bp, 74 predicted proteins | sample MGYA00382768_ERZ1066121 | MGnify/ENA primary metagenome ERZ1066121 (study PRJEB33369, sample SAMEA5778351) | biofilm metagenome | biome: Industrial cooling water; feature: Water cooling tower basin; material: Biofilm | place: United Arab Emirates | collected...
ACGCCCGACCGTATCGTCGTTAATGGTCGCTCCGAGAGCACAAGGCGCGTAAATGTCGACCTCAGCGCTGTAGATGTCCTCACCCGAAAAGGCGCGAACTCCGTACATTCTGCTGATTTCCATCACACGATCCTGATTAATATCAGTCACATACACATCTGCGCCTTCTTTAGCGAGATATTCCACTAGGGTTTCACCCACGTGACCAATGCCCTGAACCAGAACTTTTTTTCCCGCAAGTGCGTCTGTGCCGAATTTATACTTCGCCGCTGCTTTCATACCCATGTATACACCATAGGCCGTAACCGGAGACGGATTTCCGGAACCGCCGCGCGACTCGGAAATACCGGTAACGTGCGGGGTAATATCGCGGATCATATCCATATCTGCAGTAGTAGTTCCGACATCTTCGGCAGTAATGTAACGTCCGCTGAGTGAGTGTACAAATTCACCGAATTTTTTGATGAGCTCCGGTGACTTCTGCGTGCGTGCATCGCCAATAATTACCGCTTTTCCGCCACCTAAATTCAGGCCGGCAAGGGCCGACTTATAGGTCATCCCGCGTGACAAGCGCAATACATCATTCAAAGCTTCCCATTCGTTAGCGTAATTCCACATCCGCGTACCGCCCAGGGAAGGACCCAAAACGGTGTTGTGAATGCCGATTATTGCTTTCAAACCAGTATCTTTGTCGTTGCAAAATACCACCTGTTCATGGTTGTCAAATGACGCCTGGCCAAAGACCGGGTCCATTTTCAGAAGTTCTTTTGCGGTGGTGGTTTCTGTTGTCATAATGTTGTGTTTGGATGCATTTGCAAAGGCGCAAAATTACGAGAATAATCGGTAAAAATCTTTGCAGTCATCAATATTTCAAAGGTCGGATGGTTTAAAGCACTGGTTTTGCGTTAAATGGAAAACACAATTTCGTAACTGAATGCGCAATAGTTTGAATTAATGTCGGAAGGGATAATTAAAGAATGAAAGAATTACAATATTTAAACAAATATTTCATCAAGTATAAATATCATTTTTTGCTTGGTATTTTCTTTACCATTGTTGCTCAGATATTTTCCTTGTTTACGCCCAAGCTTATCAGTGCTTCTTTCGCTGCAATTGAGCAATTTGCCAATGCATCCAATGCCGACGGAGAACTCATCAGGGCAGAGTTACTTGAAAACATTTTGCTGATTATCGGCACGACGCTGATTGCGGGTGTACTTACCTTTTTTATGCGTCAGACGCTCATCGTGATGTCAAGACACATTGAATTTGATTTAAAAAATGAGGTTTTTCGCAAGTATGAGGATTTGTCGCAGAATTTATATAAACGAAACCGCACGGGCGATTTGATGAGCCGCATCAGCGAAGATGTGAGTAAAGTCAGAATGTATGCGGGCCCTGCCGTAATGTACACCATCAACACGGCGATTCGCTTTGCCATCGTAATTGTGTATATGTACGACGTATCGCCAAAACTGACGCTATATGCGCTTCTGCCCTTGCCCGTCCTGTCCTTCGCGATTTTCAAACTAAGCCAGGAAATTAACAAGCGCAGCACCAGTGTACAGCAATATTTGTCGAAAATCAGCAGCTTTTCACAGGAGGTGTTCTCCGGAATCCGTGTGATTAAAGCGTATTCATTGGAACCGGCCTATCAAAAAGACATGGCCGGATTAGCTACAGAAAGCAAGGAAAAAAGCATGCGGCTTGCGCGGGTACAATCACTTTTCGGGCCGTTCATGATTGCACTGATTGGCATTAGCAACCTTGTGGTAGTTTATGTCGGCGGCATGATGTACATCAACGGAAGCAGTGAGATTACCAGTTTAGGGGTGATTGCGGAGTTTATTTTATACATCAACATGCTGACTTGGCCGGTGGCATCGCTCGGGTGGATTTCATCGATGGTGCAGGAAGCGGAGGCGTCGCAAAAGCGCATCAATGAATTTTTGAGAACAGAACCTGAGATCAAAAACGAGCAGCCGCAAGCTACGCCGGTGGCGGGTCAGATTGAATTCCGCGGCGTAACATTTGTTTATGAGGATACCGGAATTAAGGCACTTGATCGTGTTTCATTTACCATAAACCAGGGAGAAACGCTTGCCATTTTGGGCAAAACGGGCTCCGGAAAATCAACTATCCTTTCCTTGCTGACGCGGTTGTACGATATTAATTCCGGTCAGATTTTAATCGATGGAAAACCCATCCGCGAGATAAACCTTCACGATTTAAGGCATGCCATCGGCATCGTTCCACAGGATGCATTTCTGTTTTCGGATTCGATCAAAAACAACATCCGGTTTGGTAAAGAAGACGCTTCTGACGAGGAAATCATCGATGCCGCTCAGAAAGCGGCAGTGCATGAAAACATCCTTGGTTTCAAAAAACAATACGAGACCATCCTTGGCGAGCGCGGAATTACATTATCGGGCGGTCAGAAACAGCGTGTATCCATTGCGCGCGCCATCATTAAAAACCCGGGTATTTTATTGCTTGACGATTGTTTGTCTGCGGTTGACACCGAAACTGAGGAAATCATTTTGAATAATTTGCTTGACATCAGCAGGAATAAAACAACCATAATTGTAAGTCACCGTGTTTCAAGTGCTAAAAATGCAGATAAAATTCTTGTCCTGGACCATGGGGTAATTATACAGCAAGGCACTCATAATGAACTTGTAACGCAGTCGGGATACTATCAGGAACTCTACGTGAAACAATTGTCTGAAAAAGAATTTACCTAATTTTTGTTAGTTCCACGATTTTTTTACACTTTTGGGAGAACTTTAACAATAAAGAAGAACGTATGAGAGAACATGACATGCTTGACAAGGAAGAGATTTTCTCCAAAGTGCTGCGGGCTGGCAGGAGAACCTATTTCTTCGACGTACGCGCGACCAAGGCTGATGATTACTACGTAACCATCACAGAAAGCAAAAAGTTCACGGAAGAGGACGGTTCTTTTCACTTCAAAAAACATAAAATTTATCTGTACAAGGAAGATTTCGCAGCGTTTTCAGAAATATTACAGGAGATGACTTCCTACGTATTGGATAACAAGGGGGAAGAAGTAATTTCCGAGCGCCATCAGCGGGACTTTAAGAGAGAGTACGCAGGGGACCGCGAGCAAACTGCTGCAAGCGGATACACCGTTGACTTTGATGACATTTAAATCCCGGAAGGGATTTTTTTTGTGCGTACAAAAAACGGTATGATGCGACGGAGGTCAAATGGTACGTGAAACAGGTCCGTGAATTTTTCATAATGCCGCACGAGGTGAATTAACATCCCGTTGATGTTGTGCTAACGTGCAATCTTTACATTTAGCAAAAATCAGCGTCATGGAAATCGTCATCATTGCACTTGTGGTATTAGGCGCAATTGTACTTGTCGCCTATCTGATCATGCAAAATCTGAAAGACAAAAATAATTTCGAAGAGCAGATCAATATGGATTTGCGACCGAAGGATAAGGAATCGCCGCTCGACAAACAGGACTGATTTACTTTCTTCTTAGAATTACATCGATGGGCTTGTTCATTTTCCGACCGAACTGAACGCCCTGCTCTGCTTGCGACGTACAAAGAATGTACATATTAAACGCATACAACTGCACATCCTGGGTTTCATAAGTTCCCGACGGATCGGTAATCCGGACCATCATTTCGTCGGCAGGAAACTCGTTGGTAACGGACAACAGCCAGACGTCTTTGGCATAAGGAAAATTCCAGCGGGAAGTAGCATCGGGTTTTTCGAGTTTATTTCCGGCGCTATCGATCTGAAAGTTTTTTGAAAAGAGAAGCACCTCATCTTTATTGCGCCAACTGTAGCGGTTGTTGCGATTTACAGCATCGGTTCCGGTACTGTCGATCAGCGTGATTCGAAGATTAGCAATATTTTCTTTTTTACCCTCTTCGTGCACATGCAGTACTATGAACGACGTGAAATCGTACCCGCAATGTTGCTGAGCTGCGGCTGGCAGAACGGTAAGTAAAAGCAGAAAAAAAATCTTACGCATACGGCAAAAATAGAAAAAGCGCTCCGAAGAGCGCTTTCTTATTTTACTTCCATTAACTCTACATCAAAAATGAGTGTGGCGTTTGGTGGAATAACGCCGCCCGCACCGTATGCACCATAGCCCAGATATGGCGGAATTACAAATCGTGCTTTATCGCCTACGTGAAGCAGCGCAATACCTTCGTCCCATCCTTCAATGACGTTTCCGCGACCGAGTTGAAACTCGATTGGCTTTTTACGGGAATACGAATTGTCGAACATTTTTCCATTGTCGAGCGAACCGGAATAATGCACAGCTACTGTACGCCCGGGTTCTGCCTTTTTGCCGCTTCCTTTCTGGATGATTTTATAGCGCAAGCCGCTTTCTGTACGATCGAATCCGGCTGCGAGTTCCTCCATTTTTGCTTCGGCGGCAGCACGTTCCGCTTCTTCACGTTTGGCACGCGCGCCTTCGAATGTGCGAAATGCTTCGACAGCGTTCCATTTTTTGGCTTCATCGCCTTCGCGCAGAATTTCTACTGAGGTAAGTTCGTCGTTTTGCTGAATCGCATCAACCACCTCTTGGCCCTCGACCACTTTACCAAACACCGTGTGTTTGTCGTCGAGCCATGGAGTTGCAACGTGAGTGATAAAGAACTGTGATCCATTGGTACCGGGTCCGGCATTGGCCATCGATAGGATGCCGGGTGCATCGTGGCGAAGTTCGGGGTGAAACTCATCGTCAAATTTGTAGCCGGGTCCGCCCGAGCCGATACCTTGCGGACAACCGCCCTGAATCATGAAGTCGGAAATCACGCGGTGAAATTTCAGGCCGTCATAATACGGATTTCCCTGTGGTCTTGCTGAATTTTCGAGATTGCCTTCTGCCAGCGCAACGAAGTTCCCCACTGTGCCGGGCACTAAGTCGTGCGCGAGTTTAACCAGAATTGCTCCCCGTGAGGTATTGAATTTTGCGTAAATGCCGTTTTCCATGTCTACTTTTTTTTTAAACGGCAAAGGTACTTAAATGTCACCAAGAATCAGAAATACGAACGGTAAAGTCGGCAAGTGTAGTCTTCTACTTTTTTTCCTGGGTTACGGGTCCGCGCCTACAGAATCTAAATGCTGCTACCCGGAGCGCGTGAGCGATGGGACCGGCATCCTTTTGGGGCCGGCAAAGCCGGCCCCGAAAGATAGAGGGTACAGCGCGACGGCGACCGCGAAGTCGCTATGTACGATAAACATAATTTCGCCGGCACGCCCAAATTGCTGGTGTTGTGACAAAGAGAATACTTTTGCGGCTTTAGGTTTGCTTCGTACTTTGTACAGTTGTCGTACCTTTGCGGACATTCTTTTTTGCTATGCGAATTGACATTATCACCGTTTTACCGGAATTATTGCGGAGTCCGTTTGAGGCATCGATTCTTAAGCGCGCGATTGACAAGGGGCTTGTAGAGGTGCATTTGCACAATTTGCGCGACTACACCGTAAACAAGCAAAAAAGTGTTGACGATTACCAGTTTGGTGGCGGTGCGGGGATGGTGATGACGGTTCAGCCGATTGACGACTGCATCACCCGATTGAAATCTGAGCGCGAGTACGACGAGATCATTTATATGACGCCGGATGGTGAAACGCTGAATCAGAAAACGGCCAACCAAATGTCGCTTCTCAAAAACATCATTATCCTTTGCGGGCATTACAAGGGTGTTGATCAGCGGGTGCGCGATCATTTTATTACGCGTGAAATTTCGATCGGCGATTATGTGCTAAGCGGCGGGGAGTTGGGTGCCCTTGTGCTTTCTGATGCGATTATCCGCCTCATTCCGGGGGTTTTAAGTGATGAGACCTCTGCCCTGACCGACAGTTTTCAGGACAATTTGCTGGCACCGCCTGTGTATACGCGCCCGGCGGAATACAAAGGTTGGAGAGTTCCGGACGTTTTGTTGAGCGGCCATGCGGCGAAGATAGAAAAGTGGCGCGAAGACCAGGCATTGGAGCGTACACGGACGCGCAGACCCGATCTACTCGACGAGTTGACCTGATGCTGCGAAGCGACGGAAGGTCGTAAAAATTATTTTTTCGCAAATTATTTTTTTGGCTATATTTGCGCCCTCATTGGACCAACCTCTGACGATCTTCGTGAATGTTGCTCTGATTTTAATTTTAAAATTTTACCATCATGGCAGATTTGATGAAATTCGTACAGGACGAATTTATTAGCAAGAAAGAGTTTCCTGAGTTCGGTGCCGGTGATACAATCACGGTGTACTACGAAATTAAGGAAGGTGAAAAAACAAGAACACAGTTCTTTAAAGGAGTTGTAATTCAGCGCAGAGGAACGGGAGCAACAGAAACCTTTACTATTCGTAAAATGTCGGGATCTGTTGGTGTAGAGCGTATCTTCCCGATGAATCTTCCTGCACTGCAAAAGATTGAAATTAACAAGAAAGGCCACGTTCGTCGTGCCCGTATCTTCTACTTCCGCGAGCTTACCGGTAAGAAAGCGAAGATTAAAGATAAGAGACGTTAGTCTTCCGAAAGTCCCGGTTTACGCCGGGATTTTTTTTGCGGTACTCTCGTCTAAAGATTTTGCTAAAGGCGCGAACGTATGTTAAAAATACGCCGTGTAAATTCCTATATTTGTACTCCTTTTTAAAACGCTGACCTATGAAAAAAATAAAAGTAGTCAATCCGGTTGTAGAGCTGGATGGTGACGAAATGACACGAATCATCTGGAAGTTCATTAAAGATAAATTGATCCTGCCCTACCTTGAGTTGGACATTAAATATTTTGATCTTGGCATCGAAAACCGGGAAGCAACCAAAGATCAGGTTACGGTTGATTCTGCCGAAGCCATCAAGCAATACAATGTAGGAATCAAGTGCGCTACCATTACTCCGGATGAACAGCGGGTGAAGGAGTTTAATTTGAGTAAAATGTGGAAGTCGCCCAACGGGACGATCCGAAACATTGTAGGTGGAACGGTTTTTCGCGAGCCGATCATCATGAGCAATGTACCGCGATATGTTCAGGGCTGGACCAAACCGATTGTTATCGGTCGTCACGCTTACGGTGATCAGTACAAGGCAACGGATACGGTTATTAAAGGCAAAGGGAAATTAACCATGACATTCACTTCCGAAACCGGTGAAGTAAAGTCGTGGGATGTATATGATTTTGAAGGCAATGGCGTTGCGATGTCGATGTACAATACCGACGAAAGCATTTACGGATTTGCGCATTCGTCCTTTCAAATGGCGCTTACCAAAAAGTGGCCGCTGTACCTTTCAACGAAAAATACGATTCTGAAAGCATATGACGGTCGTTTTAAAGACATTTTTCAGGAAGTATACGAGCAACACTACAAGTCCGAATTTGAAAAACACGGAATGGTATACGAGCACCGGTTGATTGACGACATGGTTGCTTCCGCGATGAAGTGGAACGGCGGCTTTGTTTGGGCGTGTAAAAACTATGATGGCGATGTGCAGTCGGACACCGTGGCTCAAGGCTTCGGATCTCTGGGGCTCATGACCTCGGTTTTGGTAACTCCGGATGGGAAAACGGTAGAAGCCGAGGCAGCACACGGTACCGTTACGCGGCACTATCGTCAGCACCAGCAAGGTAAAAAGACATCAACAAACCCGATTGCGTCGATTTTTGCGTGGACGCGCGGACTTGAGCATCGCGGGAAACTTGACGGTAATCAGGAACTGATTGATTTTTGTCAGACGCTGGAGCGCGTATGTATCGACACGGTGGAAAGCGGAAAAATGACTAAAGACCTTGCCCTATTGGTTAAACCGGAAGGACTAACCGAAGGGGATTATCAAACGACAGAAGATTTTCTGGCGACAATCAAACAAAATCTCGACGCCAGACTTGCATAACAGAAGCTGCTTTTTAGCAGCTTTTTTTTATTTGTTTAACCTTATGAAACAACTTTTTGCAGCCTTTCTTCTGCTCTTATCTTTAACAGCGTACGCGCAACAACGTTTCACCTTCAGCGGAACCGTTCGCGATGCTTCAACAAACGAAACATTGATCGGAGCCAACCTGTTTGTTGCTGCGGCAAACTACACCGGATCTACCAACGAATACGGATTTTTCTCGATTTCGCTTCCTTCCGGAACGTACGAAGTGGTTATCTCAATGGTAGGCTACGAAGATATCCGTCAGACAATTATACTTAACCGGGATATTCGCTCGGATTTTAAATTATCCGCCGGAGAATTACTGCAGGAAGTGGTTATCGACACTGACCGTCCGCGATCTGCCATCAGAAAGGCGGAAATGAGCGTGAATAAGTTGTCTATCGAAGAGATTAAACAGATACCGGTGGTTTTGGGTGAGGTAGACGTCATCAAATCCTTACTGTTTCTTCCCGGCGTAACCAATGCGGGAGAGGGCGCTTCGGGATTTAATGTTCGCGGTGGCGGTGCGGATCAGAATCTTATTTTATTAGATGAGGCCACGATTTACAATTCGTCACACGTGTTCGGATTTTTCTCGGTTTTCAATCCGGATGCCATTAAAGACCTGAAGCTGTACAAAGGCGGAATTCCGGCGCGGTTTGGCGGCCGTTCCGCTTCGGTGCTCGACGTGTATCAGAAAGAAGGCAACTCCAATCGATTTGCGGTGAATGGTGGCGTCGGACTTATCACGAGCCGTATTCTCGCTGAAGGTCCGATCGTCAAGGATCGGGGTTCATTTTTAGTGGGTGGGCGTGCGAGTTACGGACACCTTCTCCTCCAGTTTACGGATATCGAAAACTCTGCCTACTTCTACGACCTGAACATGAAACTGAATTACAAACTCGACGACAACAACAGTTTGTTCGTATCGAGTTACTTCGGACGCGACGTGTTTGATCTTTCCGGAAATTTCAGAAATATTTACGGCAACGGGACACTTAACATGCGGTGGAATCACTTGTTTTCCGATCGTGTATTTTCAAACCTTTCGTTCATTTACAGCGATTACTACTACGGGCTCGATTTGAATTTCATCGGATTCAAGTACGATTCTGACATTAAGAATTACAATTTGAAATACGATCTGCGCGCCTACCTGAATGAGAAGATCAATTTACAGTTTGGAGCCAACGCCATTTATTACATTTTAAATCCGGGTACCATTAATCCTATCGGGGAAAATTCGGGATTTGCCTTTGCGCAGCTCGACCGTAAATACGCTTTTGAGCCCGCCGCGTACATCGATGTGGAGCAGACCATAACTCCGGATTTCTCGATTCGCTATGGCGTACGTTTTTCCGCATTTTACCGTTTGGGACAGTCCGAGGTAAGCATTTATGAAAACAATGAGCCCGTCGTTTTTAATCAACAATTGCAGATTTATGAAAGTGCCACGCCAATCGGTTCAAAATCGTACGGGTCGACCGATGTTATAAAAACTTACGGCAACATTGAGCCGCGTCTGGCCATGTCCTACGCGCTGAATGATAATGAATCGATAAAATTCAGCTACAACCGGATGACGCAATACCTTCAGCTTATTTCAAATACGTCATCTCCAACGCCGCTTGATATCTGGACACCCAGCGACAACTTTATCCGGCCTCAAATCGCCGATCAGGTGGCATTCGGATACTTCACCAATCTGAAGGACGACAAGTATTCGGTTGAAGTGGAAACGTTTTACAAGGAAGTGCGGAACCGCATAGATTACATTGACGGTGCTGATTTGATTGCCAATGATGCTCTGGAGCAAATTATTCTTAACGGAGAGCAGCGCGCGTACGGCCTGGAACTTTTGTTGCGCAAAAATACAGGTCGTTTTACCGGATGGATCTCCTATACTTTATCGCGGTCTGAGCAGCGGACACCGGGACGAAATGCTTTTGAACCCGGGATAAACAACGGCGAATGGTACCGCACTCCGTATGATAAAACGCACAACATTGCAGTTACTACATCGTACGAACTCTCAAAAAAATGGAATTTTGGAGCTAATTTTATATACCAAAGCGGGCAACCGGTAACATTTCCGACCGGTCAATATCAATATCAGGATATTACAGTTCCCAGTTTCGGACAGCGAAACAGAAACTCGTTACCGGATTTTCACCATTTGGATCTTTCGGCAACGTACACGCCTAAGCCCAACAAAAAATCAGGATGGCGTGGAGAATGGGTTTTTAGTGTTTACAATGTGTACAATCGGCAAAATGCGAACTCCATCCGTTTCAGTCAGGACGCCAGAACAGGCGCAAACGAAGCCATTCGATTTACGATTTTCGGAGCGGTACCGGCAGTTAGCTATAACTTTAAATTTTAGTCATGAAACGTATATTATTCATCCTATTTCCTTTATTGCTGCTGACTTCCTGCGAGGAGGTTATCAGTGTAGATTTGGACACTCAGGCACCGCGTTTAGTGATTGACGGCTATATGAGGTGGGTTAAAGGCACCGCGGGAAATGAGCAATCGATACGTCTGTCGACCACTGCCGGATTTTATGAATCTACCGTTCCGGCCGTTTCCGGAGCTTCAGTAATAGTTACCGATACCGATGGAAATGTTTTTACCTTCTTGGAAGACGGAACTACGGGGATTTATCGCTGCTTTAATTTTATACCGCAGCTTGAAATGCAATATACGTTAACCGTGACCGTCAATGGCCAGGTGTACACCGCTGTTGAAACGATGAAGCCTGCTCCGGAAATTACTGATATTACGCAGGAGAGCGACGGAGGTTTCACCGGCGATGAAATTGAAGTGCGCGCTTTTTTTACGGACAATGCCGCTACCGACGACTTTTATCTGTACCGATTTAAAACCGATTACAATGCCATTCCGCTGTTTGAGGCGATTGAAGACCGGTTCATCAACGGAAATCTCTTCTTCGCGCTTTTTTCCGATGCCGATTTAAGTGCCGGAGATCAGCTGCAAATCGATATTTGCGGTATTTCTGAGCGCTATTATAATTACATGAATATTCTGACCGGTGTAGCCGGCAGTAATAGCGGCAGTCCGTTTAGCACACCACCCGCTACGGTGCGTGGCAACCTGCTCAACACGACGGATGAAAGCAATTTTGCGCTGGGTTATTTCGCCGCTTCAGAAGTAGAAACGGCAACCTACACGGTGCAGTAATCGGGCAAAAAGTAGTACCTTCACGGGTAAATTTTGCTATGAAATTTCAAGTTGTATCCGATTATAAACCTACGGGTGATCAGCCGCAGGCCATAGACAAGCTTGCACGGGGCATCCGTAATGGGGAAAAATTTCAAACCCTGCTTGGTGTTACCGGCTCCGGTAAAACATTTACCATGGCGAATGTCATCGCCGAGGTGCAGCGTCCTACCCTAGTTCTTGCGCACAACAAAACGTTGGCGGCGCAACTTTACTCCGAGTTCAAGACATTTTTTCCGAATAATTCAGTTCAGTACTTCGTATCGTATTACGACTACTATCAACCCGAAGCGTACATTCCCGTTTCGGGACTCTACATTGAAAAAGATCTCTCTATCAATGAAGAACTCGAAAAGCTGCGGTTGAGCACCACCTCTGCTCTATTATCAGGGCGGCGTGATATTCTGGTGGTAGCGTCCGTGTCATGCTTGTACGGTATCGGAAACCCGGTTGAATTTCAGAAAAATGTGGTAGCTGTCGAGCAAGGACAAATCATTTCCAGAACGCGTTTGCTCCACCGTTTGGTTCAGTCGCTTTACGCGAGGACGGAAGCCGATTTTTTACCGGGCACCTTTCGGATTAAAGGCGACACGGTTGAAGTTTTCCCCAGCTATGCTGATCTGCCATTCCGGATTCATTTTTTTGGGGACGAAATTGAGGAAATTGAAGCGTTCGACAGCAAAACGTCCAAGGTGGTAGAACGGTATACCCGCTTAAACATTTACCCCGCAAACATGTTTGTAACGTCTCCTGATACTTTGCAAGCTGCAATTTGGGAGATTCAGCAGGATTTGGTTAAGCAAGTCGATTACTTCAACAGCATCGGAAAACATCTTGAAGCCAAGCGATTGGAAGAGCGCACCAATTTTGATCTCGAGATGATTCGCGAACTCGGGTATTGTTCCGGGATCGAAAACTATTCGCGCTACCTGGACGGACGGCTTCCGGGGACACGGCCATTCTGTCTGCTGGACTATTTTCCTAAAGACTATTTGATGGTCATTGATGAGAGTCACGTTACCGTCTCTCAGGTGCACGCCATGTACGGCGGCGACCGTTCGCGCAAGGAAAATCTGGTAGAATTTGGATTTCGCCTCCCCGCGGCAATGGACAACCGCCCGCTGAAATTTGAAGAATTTGAAGCATTGCAGCATCAGGTTGTATACGTATCCGCTACCCCCGCCGACTATGAGCTGGAAAAATGCGAAGGGGTTTATGTAGAGCAAGTCATTCGTCCGACCGGATTACTGGATCCGGTGATTGAAATCCGCCCGAGCCAGAATCAAATTGACGACCTTATTGAAGAAATTCAGCAAAGGGTGGAGCTCGACGAGCGGACGCTGGTGACAACGCTGACAAAACGAATGGCGGAAGAATTGGCGAAGTACCTGATTAAAGTGGGCATCCGTTGTCGGTACATTCATTCTGAAGTTGATACACTCGAACGGGTAGAAATTATGCAGGACCTTCGCAAGGGTATTTTTGATGTCCTCATTGGGGTCAATTTACTTCGGGAAGGACTTGACTTGCCGGAAGTTTCGCTAGTGGCCATTCTTGATGCCGATAAAGAAGGATTTTTACGCAGTAACCGATCGCTTACGCAAACGGTTGGCCGGGCGGCGCGACACCCCAACGGAAAAGCCATTATGTATGCCGACACGATCACGGGCAGCATGCAAAAAACCATTGATGAGACGAATTACCGACGCGAGAAGCAGACGGCTTATAATAAAGCCAACGGCATTGAACCCAAAGCGTTAAATAAAAAAATCGAGAATATTTTGCCCGTAAATTCGGGTACTGCAAATTATCAGGAAGCAAAAATGGCCAAGGCCGCCGAACCGATTCCGCAATATTTAAGTAAAACGGAATTGGAAAAACGCATCCGCGATGCCCGCAAGTCGATGGAGAAAGCCGCTAAAGATTTAGACTTTATGCAGGCTGCGAAATTCCGCGATGAAATTAAGGCGCTACAGGAAAAACTGGAAACGGCCGGATAAGTGCTCGAAAGACAGTGATTCTAAAAACGACGGTTGCAAAGAGGTAGAATCATGCAGCCGCGGAGGTGTGGCATCGTAGAATATCCGAAGAGTAAAGCAATTAATTATGCTGCTCCCTAAAAGCCCCCAGAATTTGTTCCGGTTCAAGAATACCATTGGGAGCCTTCGCCATCATTTTTAAAACGCGATCCATAGCGGCCGGGTTTAATCCCATATTGATGCCGAGTTCGTGAATCGATTTATTTTCTTCGTCGTGCCGAACATCATCACATTGCATCAAAAGTGCCAGCCGGTAAAATTGATGAATTCGCTGGTTTTCGTCCCTGATAACAATTTTGTCGTAAGGCTGGCGAAATAGCTCTATAAATGCATCCTGACTAATCTTTAGCTGGCGAGCCACAAGCGCTAAAAATTCGAGCTCTCGTTCGTGAAGCTCGCCGTCTACGCGGGCAAATTCTATCATCTCTGCCAACAAACTCAAACGCTGTTCGTACGTATTCATAGACCGGTGTTTCTGCGAATTTACAAAAAGACGTCAATTAATACTTCTCGCCTTACCTTTGTGAGATGAATCTTCTGCGACTGCTTGTCTTTTTGATTTTCTGTCCGACGGCGTTTAGCCAGCGCATCGATTCCGTTACTATTCCATTTAAAGGGGTTGGCCGAACTATATACATCAAACTTCCGGTAAATTACGATCGTAGTAAAAAACGCTATCCGGTATTGTATCTGACCGATGCGCAGAATCTATTCAGCGACAAAACAGCATTCGCCGGCGAATGGCGGGTAGATGAAAGTATCGACAGCCTTCGGGCGGATGTAATCGTGGTGGGAATTGCTCACGGTAATGAAAAACGATTCGAAGAACTTACGGCTTTTGCACACCCTAAATACGGCGGAGGCAACGCGCCCGAATTTTTAAGCTTCATTACCGGGGAAGTTATGCCGTTTGTCAACAAACGTTATCGAACGCGTCGGCAACCGCGGCATACCGGCATTGGCGGAAGTTCACTGGGTGGTCTTTTTGCCTTGTATGCGCTGCAAAGTATACCGCATCATTTCTCCCGTGCAATGGTTTTCTCTCCATCACTTTGGCTCGGCGAGGAGTATTATTCCCTGATTGAGAAATCAAAATATGTAAAAGGTAAAATCTACCTTATGGCCGGAGATAGTGAAAGCAACACCATGGTTGACGAGGTTCAAAAATTGCAAAAAATCCTCGAAAAACGATTACGTCCGGGGAATCTTAAAACCGAAATCATTCCGGGCGGACACCACAATGAAAAACTCTGGCGAAGCCGGTTCCCAAATGCGTACCTTTGGCTTTTTAAAGTTTCAAGATTCTTCTGATGAACAACAACGATATATTTAAAAAACTTCGGGTAGCTTTGATGCTGCGCGACGACCAGATTGTGGATATACTTCAATTGGTCGATTTCAGGATTTCTAAAGGGGAGCTTGGCAATTTTTTTCGCAATGCAGATCATCCCAAGTACATGGAATGTGGCGATCAGGTTCTGCGAAATTTCCTCAATGGACTCGTCATTTATCTCCGCGGAACAAAAGATGCTCCTAAAAATCCTCAGGATGTTATCGCCACTCACCGCAAAGAAGTCGAAAAATCAGCATTTCCAAAAGCGCTCAACACGAAAAAAGCGGGGACAGCAAATACTAAAAAGCCAGATTCGCTAAAAAATCCCGGCAAGCCAAAGCTGGGCAATGTAAAATTCAACAACGGAAAGCCCAGGAAAAAAGAGCACTAATTCTGCTTCAGATTTTAAAGAAAATTCGGCTGCAGAGAGAAATTTTTAGCAACCGCAAACAAACCTTTGAGGTTTCGGAAACCTCAAAAGTTTTAGAAAATTTCCAATTTTCATTACAGTTTTACCGTAAAAAAAAGCTGCCTTTTCGGGCAGCTTCCTCTCTATAAAAATTTGTAATTACGACAATGCTTCCTTCACGCGATCAGCAGCTTCCTGAAACTGCACCGCACTCAGAATCGGCATACCGGAATTATCGATCATCTCTTTCGCGAGTTCTGCATTTGTTCCCTGAAGACGCACAATGATCGGTACTTTAATAGAATCACCCATGTTTTTGTACGCGTCAATTACACCTTGTGCAACGCGGTCGCAACGAACAATTCCTCCAAAAATATTAATCAAAATTGCTTTCACATTTGGATCTTTCAAAATGATGCGAAACGCCTGCTCTACACGCTTGGCATCGGCAGTTCCACCTACGTCAAGAAAGTTCGCGGGCTCGTATCCGGCGTATTTGATCAAATCCATGGTTGCCATGGCCAGTCCGGCTCCGTTAACCATACAGCCCACGGTGCCAAAAAGATCAACATAATTCAATCCTGCCGCCTTAGCCTCCACTTCAATAGGATTTTCCTCGCGAACATCGCGCATCTCTGCATATTTAGGCTGACGGTACAGCGCGTTGTCATCCAGGTTTACCTTCGCGTCAACCGCTACAATTTTATTATCGGACGTTTTTAACACAGGATTGATTTCGAACATCGTTGCATCCGAACCTACATAAGCACTATACAATGCCGTTACAAACTGCACCATTTCTTTAAAGGCGGTACCGCTTAATCCCAGATTAAACGCAATGCGACGCGCCTGAAATCCCTGAAGACCAACGTTAGGATCAATTTCTTCCGTAAAAATCAAGTGTGGTGTTTTCTCCGCAACTTCTTCGATATCCATTCCTCCTTCGGTAGAATACATAATCATGTTGCGCGCTTTACCGCGGTTCAAAAGAACGGACATGTAGAACTCACGCGTTTCACTTTCACCCGGATAGTACATGTCTTCAGCGATCAGCACCTTGTGAACTTTCTTTCCTTCAGGCGGGGTCTGTGGGGTAATTAACTGCATGCCGATAATTTGCTCTGCCAGTTCCTCCACCTGCTGCAAACTTTTCGCAAGCTTCACACCTCCACCTTTTCCGCGACCGCCGGCGTGAACCTGCGCTTTAATTACATGCCAGCCCGTTCCCGTTTCCGCTGTAAGCTGCTTGGCTGCAGAAACCGCCTCTTGGGGATTGTTCGCCACATAGCCGCGTTGTACTTTTACTCCATAAGCAGCAAGTATTTCCTTGCCCTGATATTCGTGTATATCCATGATCTTTGGTTTGTCGGTTCAAAAGTCCGACAAAAATAGCAAAGAAAGCCCGATTTGAAATTTGAAATGAGGAAAAATTCGCTCTAAAGTTGTTTCAGCCATTTCTTTCGAAACACCGCTCCGCCCGAACGTATTTCCAAAAAGTACAATCCTTTACGAAGCCGCGAAACATCAATTAGAAATGTATTCTCCGTCCGGTCAGCTAGGGATAAAATGTGTTCTCCCGCAGCATTTGCCATTCGGACCGACTTCCTGTCACGCGGTCCGCCTGCCACCGACACAATCAAATGATCCTGCTGCTCGTTGGGAAAACCCGTAACACCCGTCGACGAACCACCCATCAGGTCCAGACCTACAGCTACAGATTGTACTTCTTTACTCGAATTCGGAACCGGATCGGCTACCGTCCAGGGATTGGGAACCATGGTTTGCGCCAGCAAAGCACTTCCGGAAAGCAACAGCATTACTATCAATCTCATGCCATCTAAACTGTAAAAAATATTAAATCGTATGTAGATGATGTAAATTAACGTCTAAATCTGCATTTCGTCGATTGAGTTCAACAGAAACTTAGCACTTGTTCAATGACTTCTACCCGACCGATTCCTTTACTTTATGGCATGAAAGCACGCGACTTCAACTTTACCGTCGAACAACTGGATCGCATCATCGAAATGGCATGGGAAGACCGGACTCCCTTCGAAGCCATCCGCTACCAGTTTGGCTTAACGCAAAATGATGTCGAACGGATTATGCGCCGCGAACTGTCTCGCCCGGGCTTTGAACGCTGGCGAAAACGCGTTTCGCAAGGTGTCGGCGTTAAACATTTATACAAAGCTCCCGCTGATATGTCGCGTTTTAAATGTTCGCGGCAACGAGCGATTTCCGGCAACCGTATCTCCAAGCGATGAAGCGGAAAAAGGGCGACTTGCCGACTAAAATCTGTGCCGTGTGCGGGCTACCTTTTACGTGGAGAAAGAAGTGGGAAAAATGCTGGGAGGAAGTCCGCTATTGCAGCGAACGATGCCGGCGAAACCGAAATGTCCGCCCCGAATCATAACAATTCTCTAATGTTAATTCGCAGAGCGGAAACGCGGAAATTTCTACCTTTCGGACGAATTTTAGCATTATGAACCGACGGAAATTTTTCAAAACCGGATCCCTGGCCGCACTCGGAACCGCTATTGTGCCGGAACTTATCGCCTATAATCACCGTTCTGAGGATTTTAAACGCGGCACTGCCAAAAACATTATTTTTTTGGTTAGCGACGGAATGAGTGCCGGAACCCTCAATATGGCTGATCTTTTTCTTCAGCGGCAGCGCGGATCGTCCGGAAACTGGATTCGTTTGTACCAGGAAAATAAAGTTTCAAGAGCATTAATGGATACCGCATCGGCCAACTCAATCGTTACAGATTCATCGGCCGGTAGTTCGGCTTGGGGCGGCGGTGTGCGCGTCAACAACGGATCGCTAAACATCGGTCCTAATGGCGAAAAACATCTTCCCATTCTGCAAAAATTTAAAATGTCCGGCAAAAAAGTGGGCTGCGTCACTACGGTACCCATTACGCATGCAACCCCCGCCGGATTCTGCGTCAACAGTGAAAGCCGGAACAGTCAGGCAGAAATTGCACTGGAATACGCTCAACTGGGCTTTGATGTCATGATGGGCGGCGGCCATAAATATTTTGATGCGGCACAGCGAAAGGATAAAGTTGATGCATACGCTCTTTACCAAAAGAAAGGTTGGCAACTGGCACGTACCAAAAACGAGATGGCGGGCGCAAAATCAGACAAACCTGTACTGGGCGTTTTTGCCGATGACGCGCTGCCTTACGCACTCGATTTTCAGCAATCCGCTGATATGCAGCGCAGCATACCGACGCTCGCCGAAATGACTCGCGAAGCCATCCGGCTTATGAAAGAGCATCCGCGCGGATTTGTGCTGCAGGTCGAAGCGGGGAAGGTCGACTGGGGTGCGCATGCCAATGACATCGGTGCGGTGCTCTTTGATCAACTTGCGTTTGACGATGCAGTCGGTGTTGCGATGGAATTTGCCGAAGCCGATAAAAATACACTGGTTATTATTACAACGGATCACGGCAATGCCAACCCGGGAGTGATTTACGGCAAGGAAGCCAATGCGCAGTTTGACAGCCTCGCGCGCTACCGTCAAACCAACGAGTGGGTACTCAATGCCATTCACGCCGACATGACCACCGCAGCCGTTCGCGAACTGATTGCTTACAACCACGGATTTGCGCCCACCGAGGAACAAGCAACTTCATTGCTGGCGTATTATAAGGGACTTTCCAAAACCGAGGAAGGACTTTACAATTTCCGAAAGATACCGTTCCGCGAATACGCCGAAATCCAGAAAAAGCACAACAGCGTAGGCTGGATTTCCATGGACCATTCTGCCGATTTTGCAGAACTCGCATTGTACGGCCCCGGAAGCGAATTGCTAAAGCCATTTATCAAAAACACCGACCTGCACTTCTTGATGCTGCAAGCGGCAGGCGTCGAGAATAAATTTTAAGGTGTTGGGCGTTCCCTGTTTTGCATGGCAAAACAGGGCCGGGCTTTTCGTTCCAATCTTGCGGAAACCCGCAAGGATTTCCACTTCAATCCCTAACGCGGCGGTAGGCGGGAGATTTTCTTAATTAGGAATGGTTGTAAAATATCTTTATTCTTAACCAACTGACTTTCAATCATCTTAGAATAATATTTTTTATCGCCACTTTAGACGATATTTTAAATTATCGCTTATTTCTACGATATTTTAAATTATCCTATATTTGAACGATAGTTTAAAAATTATGGTAGCTGTAATCACAGGTGACATTATTGGCTCGAGAATGCTGGAAGATCAGAATCAATGGATCGCACCGTTTAAAAAACTGCTGGCAAGTTGGGAAATTAGTGCTGAGGCTTGGAAAGTAGACCGGGGCGACTTTTTCCAGATTGAAATCGCTAAACCGGAGGGAGCGTTCTATAAATTGCTTGAAATCAAGGTGCTGATAAAAAAGATAAAACCGGTAAGCCCAAACAAAAAAGCCAGCACCATCGATGTGCGCATGGCGGTAGGCATCGGCGAAAAAAAATACTCCGGTAGTGCGATTTCCGAAAGCAATGGACCTGCCTTTATCAATTCCGGGGAGAAATTCGACACCCTTCGCCGATCGAATCTTACAGCCGGCATAAAAACACCTTGGCCCGATTTTGATGAAGAAATGAATTTGCTTCTGAATTTAGGCGGGCTGATCATGGACAACTGGACGGTGTCTTCGGCAGAACTGGTGGCAGTTGTTCTGCAAAATCCGCACAGTACACAGGAAGAAATCGGGCAAATTTTGGGAATCAAACAAAATTCAGTCAGCGGTCGATTTAACAGAGCGCATGTGAGTCAAATTTTGGAAATTGAGCGCATGTTTCGAAAAAAAATAAAACAGTTGTCGCCATGATTGCACTGATAAAGCTATTTTTTGCACATCTTATCGGCGACTTCCTGCTGCAACCAAAGTCGTGGGTGGAGGAAAAACAAAAAAAGAAGTCGGCATCTTTGAAATTCTACCTTCATTTGCTTCTGCACGGTTTATTGATAATGCTGGTCTTTTGGGACATCACCCTTTGGCCTCTCGCCTTATCACTTATGGCACTCCACGGCGTCATTGATTTGCTAAAGTTATACGCGCAGAAAGAACACACCACCGCACGATGGTTTCTGGCAGATCAGTTGCTGCATGTAGCCGCAATCGTCGGTCTGTGGTATTTATATTTTAATCCGGGTATCAACGTTAGTCAATACATGGCGCAGCCCACCCTTTGGATTTATGCTACTGCTGTTCTTTTTATAACAACCGTCTCCGGTATTGTCATCAATCAATTGTTGTCGGGTTGGTCCGGATCGCTGCGGCTGGTAAACGATGAATCATTACATCAGGCCGGGAAATACATCGGCATATTAGAGCGGCTGTTCATCTTCACTTTTGTGGTCATGGGAAAATGGGAGGGAATCGGTTTTCTGCTTGCCGCCAAATCTATCTTTCGCTTCAGCGACCTTAAGGAATCGAAAGACAGAAAACTCACCGAATACATATTAATCGGCACTTTGCTCAGCTTTGCAATTGCCATTGCAACCGGCCTTATCGTAACGCAACTTGTTGAATAGCCATTCCGTCAAAATTATTTTCGCGCCTTTAGTGGGATAGCATGTTGAACTCCGCTACAATCTCACTATGGAAAAGTTCTTTTCTACCGCGCAACATCCGGCAGGCGCGTGAGCGGTGGTAGTGGCAGCCCCGCCTCGGCGGGCTACAACGGACGACGCGACCCGCCACGGGGAATACCCGGGGCGGGGCACGCCCAACTATCGTAAAATAATAAACTCACAGCGGCGGTTAATGGAGTGTTGCTGTTCATTACACTCATTGCCGCAGTTGATTAGCGGTACACGCTCGCCATAGCCTTTATAGCGAAGACGCTTGCGCTGAATGCCGTTCTTTACCAGATATTCCAATGCCGAGGCAGCCCTGCGATTCGACAAGCGGAGATTGTACATATCTGATGCACGTGAGTCGGTATGTGCTCCAAGCTCGATCTCCATTTCAGGGTATTTTTTCAAAAGATCAACCAATACATTCAGGATACGGGCAGCATCGGGCTTGATGTCCCACTTGTCGAGATCGAAATAGATGTTTTCAAGTTGAATCTGCACACGGCCATCCGCGCGCTTGGTGATGATTTCCTCGGCATCATCATAACACTCCATGAAAAGTTCGATGGTGTAGCGCAGCTTACCTTCGTCATTGGTGATGAATTCTTCCGAATGCGGTATGTACAGATCGCGCATCGCCTCGATCCGGTACTTTTTATTGGGCTCAGTAACAAAGCCATACTCGGCGAGTTGCCCAACGACTACCTGCGCTATTAACACGTCATTTTCGTCATAAAGAGTTACCGTGGTGCCGGGTAAAAGTTCTTTTGTATTCTTGTCTTTCACGTCGCCTTCCACAAAATAGCTCTCTTCATTTTGTATGCGGATGAAGCTGTACAGGTTGTCGCCACCCTTGCGGTTAGACGTGAGATAACCCGTATCGTTCTTCTCATTGATTACATATGAAAAGTCATCCATGTTGCTGTTAATTGTCTCCCCGAGGTTAATAGGTTTCGCAAAACTGCCATTATACATCCTGGTGGAGAAGATGTCAAGTCCGCCCATTCCCTGATGTCCGTCGGAGGCAAAATACAGTGTCTGTCCATCATCGGAAATGTATGGAAACTGTTCCCGGTGTAGGGTATTTACCGTTGGTCCGAGATTTTGAGGGGTGCCAAAAGTGCCGTCTTCATTAATATCAACAACATAAATATCAAATGATCCGATAGATCCGGGCATGTCACTGGCAAAATACATTTTCTTGCCATCGCGGGTAAGGGTCGGGTGTTCTACCGAATAGGTATCCGATGAGAAGGAAACCGGCGCAACATCAGTCCATTTCCCGTCTTTGAAAATTGCCTTCATGATTTTCACAAGGCCCACTTTCTCGCCGTTTATTTCTACGCGTTTATCGGCGGTGCGACTAAAGTACATCGTATTGCCATCCGCTGTGAAAGTCGCATTACTTTCGTGTTTCTTGCTGTTGATTACTTCCGGAAATGGTTCGATCCGGGTTAGCAAACCTTTGTCATTTACTTCAGCACTAAATAAATCCAAATAAGGCTTGTCGTTCCAGTTGTATTCGCCCGATTCTTTATTGCGGTAGGATGAAAACACGACTTTTTCACCATACAACGAAATTCCGAAATCGCCATTGGTGGTATTTTTCGACATCGGCTGAATCTGATAGGCAAACGGTAAATTGCGGTTGAGATTCGCAATAAATTTTGGTGTATCAACGGTATATCCGGTGTATTTGGACATGATGGAGTCCGCTTTTCTGTAATTGTTGATGCCCATCAGCGCGTGTGCATAACGAAAGTAATATTCCTTACCGATGCTGTCGGTAGCTTTAGCAAACATGTTTCCGTAAGAACGGGCCGCATCGCGCATTTGGAAGTTATTGTAGTATGCGTCTCCAAGGTTTTGCAGGATTTTCTGATCCGGCGGCAACTGTTCGTACATAGCGGCAGCTTTCACATAAGCCCGCTGCTCGAAGAACTTATCAGCTTGTTTCCGCGACGCTTTTTGTCCCCAGCCGGCAGTGGACAGCAGCAAAAAAACGATCAGTATGGAATAGTGTTTCATGGTATCTTTTAAAAAAATCGCGGAGATTTATCGTATCCTTTTCCACCCGTTCCGGAAAAATCCAGATCGAAGAGAAGAAAAATTTCGTGCGTTCCGGAATTAAAATCGCCGAGATTGGTAAGGGTATAATCATACGAATAACCCACTCGCAATGTTGGCGTAATATAAAAATTCACGAGTCCGCTAACCGAATCATCAAGTCGATATCCGGCGCCGAGTTCAAACCGTTCGCTAAACAGGAAATTGGCGGTAACATCAACTGCAACGGGTGCTCCCGATACGCCGCGGGTCATGAAGGCGGGTTTAAATTTTAGGTTCGGATTTAGATCAAAAACGTACCCTCCTGTCAGGAAATAGTGAATCTCCTCTGCACCAAGGGTCGCAATGCCGTTACCGCGTTCGAGATGTCTGGTTCGCAAAAAGTTCGGCACTGATAAACCCACGTAGTAATTGTCTCCGAAGAAGTAAGCGCCGGCACCCACGTTAGGAAAGGTTTGGTTGATGTTTTCGGCAAAAGCAGGATCCGGATTGGCATCAGAAAACTGGAAGCCATTAAAATTGGCGTCGAAAAATGAGACACCACCTTTAACGCCCAGGGACAGTTTACTGGAAGCGGAAAGTGGAATAACATAGGCAAAGTCAACAAAAATGTTGTTTTCTTTTACAACATCTCCAATCTCATCACTCACAATCGAAATTCCGGTTTCCACTCGCTTACCTACCGGCATGTGTGCAAAGACATTAACTGTTTTAGGGGCACCAACAGCACCTACCCACTGCGTGCGGTATAAGCCGCCAAGGTTCAATACGCCTTCATTATCTGTCGCATAAGCCGGATTAATCACACTCATATTGTACATGTAATGCGTATACTGTGGGTCCTGCTGACTATATGCTATCTCCGTCAGCGCCAAAATTAAAAGTATCGTATATATCTGTTTCATTGCTATCTGCTTAGATAAAGGCGCCCTTGTAGCGGTTTGCGATTTCCGTCATTGAATTCGATGATGTAGAAGTACACGCCAACCGGTACGAGTCCGCCACCCACCGTAACACCGCTATCTTCTGCCCGACCATTCCAATTTGGCGTTGAACTGTTACCGGTATACAATATGTTTCCGTAGCGGTTATAAATCTGCATCCGGAAGTTAGGATACCTTTCCGGTAGATTAACGACCACAAACTCGTCGTTAATTCCGTCGTCGTTAGGTGAAAAGCCATCGGGGATAACAATGTCATCCTCGTCACAGGTGTTAAGAACAACAGTCACCTCCAAACGAACACTGCTTTCGCAACTTCCCACTACAGAAGCAGCATAGTACGTAACACCATCCTGCAGTAAGGTATCGTTTGCTATAACATTTCCGCTCTGTGGCGCATCATACCAAACTATAGGTTGAGTTGTACTGATATTAGCTATTAGATCGCCCACCGTCGGATTATCTTCTTTACAAAATTCATTGCCTCCGGCAATAAGTTGTGGAGTTTGCGGAGCTGCGATTTCAACCGTTAACGGTGGTATCAAACCACCACCTGAACTACAAGGGTTTACCACCGATATCACGTCATTTACAGTAATTATCAGTGCACCTTCCGTCGAGAGTAAAGTGCCGGGAATCACAAAATTTCCGGTCCCACCGGTAATAGCTACAGCGCTCGTTTGGCTGCCGGTTGCTACTCCGGCTAAAGAATAATTAAACGTATAAGTGCCGTCAGCAAGCGATGGCGCGTTTATTATAACGGTAAGCGGCTGACCGGCACAAGAATTAGTTCCTGACAATGACGCGTCTGCTACCGAAGGAACGTCCAGAATAGTAAAGTTCACGCTTGCACTCAGGCTGGCATTGCTGCATCCACCCGTAAGGTTAACCAATGCCGTAATGTTTAACAGCTGTTGCCCGGATAATCCGGCCAGAATTGCAGCGGGAATGGAGAACTGCCCGTTTCCGGAGGATAAATTAAATGCGAAAGTACTTCCTGAGGAGGGTGTGGCACCCGGAATAGTATAATTAAGCTGATACACTCCGTCGGGCGCACTTGCATTAGTGATGACCACAACCAGTGGCGAGCCCTCACAAATTTGCTGTGCGCTTAGATTTGCATCGACCAACTGGGGTGCGGTAGTTACTACCAGATTAACCTGAATCGAAGTTAATGTAGACGAGCAATTGGTCGCAATATTGGTAATGTTGACAAACGAAATTGTAGTTAAACCCGGATTAAGTAACTGCGATGCAGGAATTGTGAAAAGTCCGTTTCCGGAAGCTACGGTCACGGCAACGGATTGAGCTGACAATGTATTTGCACCTGCGAGAGTGTACGTAAGGTTATAATTGCCGTCCGGCATACCGGTCAAATTGACTGTAGCTGCAGCACCCTGACAAATAGGTGTTGCCAAAACGATGTTCGGTATGGACAATGCAGGGGCCGGTAATATGATCAATTGCACAGGTTCGCTATCAACCCCGCATGAATTCGTGACAGTGTACGTCAAATCATAGGATCCCGGAAGCAGCGATACCACGTTCAACAGCTGATCCACCGGATTGGATCCGATAGTCCATACTCCGCCTGATTGTTCGCCGGAAAGTAGCCCGGAAAGATCAAAAGTGCCCGCAGATGTACAAACCTGCTGCACGCCACTGAACGTGCCCGCATCCGGTTGCGGTTGTACAATCACGGTAACCACTGCGGTATCCGTCGTGCAGGGCGAAGTACCCCCGCTTACCGTGTAGGTAAAAGTGTACGTCCCCACTCCTGCCTGCGACGGGTTAAAAATTGAACCAGTAAGCGCCCCCGTCGCGGAGTTATCGGTCCATATACCCACACCTTGCTGACCATTTAATCCATTTTCTAAATTTAACGACGTGGCCGTGTTGCACACCTGAAGGGTTAAACCGGGTCCGCCTGCATTGGGCGACTGCACCACGGTTACCGTGACAGTTGCCGTATCCAGCGCGCAGAACGTCCCTCCTACGCTGTAAGTATACACGCCAGGTGCATCCACTGCCGGATTAAATACTCCGGTCCCACTTGCGAGAGCGGGAAACCATGTTCCGCCGGTCTGGGGCGTTCCACCGAGAAACGTAATCAGGTCGGCAGGAGAGAAATTTGAACAGAAAAACGCAGTACCATCAGTGCCGGCATCCGGAATCGGGTTGACAGTCACCGTTACTGTGGCTGTATCGTTATCACAAGGTTGACTGCCAAAGAATGTGTAGGTGTAAACACCGGCTACATCAACCGCCGGGTTAAACACTCCGGTTCCGCTCGCCAATGCAGGAGACCAGACACCGCCGGTTTCCGGTGTTCCGCCCAGAAAATTAAAAAGGTCTTGCGAGGCGCTGTTAACGCACAAGGTAAGCGCGCCATTCTGACCGGCATCGGGACCCGGCGTAACCGAAACGGTCACAGTTGCAGAATCACTGCCGCAAGGGTTAGCTCCTGCTACCGTATACGTATAAATTCCTGCCGGATCAATTTCCGGATTGAATAGTCCCGTACCACTGGCCAAAGCGGGAGACCAAACACCACCGGGTTGTGCGGCCGGTCCCAGAGCAACAAAAAGGTCTGTGATATCCGAATTAGAACAAGTCGATAGCAATGCGTCTGAACCGGCATTTGGCGGAGCCACTATACTGACCGTGACTGACGCGGTATCGTCCGGACACGGTCCCTGCCCGGCTACCGTATAAACATACGTACCGGCAACGTCGACTAAGGAGTTAAAAAAGTTTCCGGAAGACAATGCAGGCGACCAGGTTCCACCGGCTTGCGCATCAGGCCCAAGCAACGCGAAAAGATCTGTAGGCAAACTATTCGCGCAAAGAACCAGATTAGTTACATCGTTACCTGCTACCGGTGGCGGTGTTACTAATACGTCAACTGAAGTGTTTATTACCGCCTCGCACGCGGGCGAACCCTGATTGATAACTGTCAAGAGGGTTACTGTGGCGGAACCTGACAATGCAACGTTAACAACTGCTGTTCCGGCCGCACTTAACACTGTAGTCTGGGTTGCACCGCTATTTATTGAATAGTTAATGGTGGCACCAGGCGTACCTGAGAAGAAAATATTCGCGGTACTTCCTGCACAAAGTGCAGTTGGCGACACCGAAATCGTTGCGGTAGGCAGAGGAACTACAGTTAAAGTTACACTTCCGGAGACCTGTTGTGAACAGGACGTTCCACCATTAACGGTTACTCCGACAAGGGTTACAACAGTCGTTTGAGTATACGACTGTGTCAGTGTCGCCACACCGGAATTATCCAATGAAATGGTTTGTTCAGGGCCACCGTTAATGGAATAGCTTATAACTGCGTTTGGTGTACCGTTAAATGAAACTGTTGCTGTCGCTCCCGAGCATAGCGTTGCCGTTCCCGAGATGGAAGCCACCGGCAATGGCACCACGGTAATCAACAGTGATTCTGTAAGCGAACTATCACATCCCGGACTCCCTTGTGTTACAGCTCCCGTTAATGATATTTGAGTATCAACCGTCGGGGTTAGTGTTATCGACGCAGTTCCTGAAGCATTCAGCACCACACTCGAAGCGGTACCGTTAACCGTATAAAATACGGTAGCGTTTGCAGTCCCGGTGATCGTGGCGGTGACGTTCTGACCCGCACAAATTTGCGACGGAGAAACAGTAAGGGTCGCAGTGGGAGGAGGAACTACAGTGATTTCAATGGTACTGTTTAATAATTGTGTGCAAGGTACTGCGCCGGAAGACGTCACCTGAACAAGAGTGATTATCGAAGTGGATCCAAATGTTTGCGTCAGCGTCGCTGTCCCGGAATTATTGAGAGTAACGGACTGGCCGGGAGCACCATTGATGGAATAAATAACGACCGCACCGGGCGTCCCGGTAAACGTGATTGTTGCCGTTTCATTAGGGCATATAGTTGCAGCACCGGTTATGGTTGCGGTTGGAAGCGGTAAAACCTCAATTTCAACAGAGGTATTTAACGGAACACTGCACGAAGGTGATCCTGCCGATGTAACGCCGGTCAGTGTAATTATGGTGTTTTGATTATAACTTCCGGTTACTTGAGCGTTCCCCGCCGCGTCCAAAACTATGGTTTGCGGGACGCCACCATTAACAGTATACGTCACGGTCGCATTTGGAGTGCCCGTGAAAGTGATTACCGCATTGGTATTTGCACATACAGGATTTGCACTCAGCGAAAGAGTGGCTGTGGGAGGAGGAGCTACAGATATCAACAGCGTGTCGTTCTGTGGCTGGCTGCAGTTTGGAGAACCCGATGTGGCTACGCTAACCAGCTGAAAAAGTGTATCCGTTGAATACGTGCCGGTGACCGATGCAGTCCCTGCTGCGTTTAAAGTAATGGTTTGTTGTGGACCTCCATTTACAGTATAGGTTACAACAGCATTCGGGGTTCCGGTAAACGCGACAGTGGCGGTCTGCCCGATACAAATACTCTGATCGGCAGAAAGTGTTGCCGTGGGTAACGGAAGAACTGTTACTGCCGCACTTGAATTTAATATTTGTCCGCAGAAAATAGGTGTATTAACGCTGACGAGTAACAGCTCAATTACACTATTATTTAAAAACACACCAGATATTGTTGTTGTGCCCGTACTGTCGAGGACAACGGTTTGAGCCAGTCCGCCATTGATACTATAGACCACCTCAGCATTGGGAGTACCTGTGATTACAAACACGGCATTACCGCCGGCACAAATAGTTTGTGTTCCGCTAACTGACGCTGTTGGTAGAGGCACAACTGAAATTGTAAGTCCCCCCGTTAGCGGTCGGTTGCAACCTGGCGTTCCTGATGTTGCAACGCTAACCAACTGCAGGGTTGCAGTAGATGCAAAGATCTCCGATAGCGAGGCCTGACCCGATGCATCCAGCACAATAGTCTGCGTAACTCCGTTGAGAGTGTACGTCACGACAGCATTTGGAGTTCCGGTAAATTCAATCGTTGTTTCCTCTCCCGCGCAAAGGGTAGCGCCCCCGGTGACCGCCGCGTTCGGCAGTGGCACCACCGTAATTTGAATGGACTGACTGAGGGTTTGCGTGCACGATGGAGTTCCCGACGAGGTTACACTAACCAGCGTAATGGTTGTATTAGAAGAATAAGTTTGTGTCAACGTGGCTACTCCCGCACCATTTAGCACAATAGACTGGTTACTACCTCCATTTATCGTATAGATTACGGTAGCATTTGGGGTACCGTTGAAGGCCAGCGTTGCTGTTTGCCCGGCGCAAATCGTGGTTGACCCACTAACAGTAGCAACCGGAGGTGGTAATACAGTGATAATAACCGAACCGCTTTGGGGTTGAGAACAGGCCGGTACGCCGCCGGTAACTACACTAACCAGATTGATTGTTGTGTTATTTGCATAGGAAGCGGTTAATGTCGCCGTTCCTGAACCGTTGAGTGCTATGGTCTGGGGAGATCCTCCATTGATGTTGTATGTTACCACCGCATTAGGGGTTCCGGTAAATGTGACCGTCGATGTACCGCCCTGACAAATGGTGGCTGTGCCGCTAATCGTTACTGTTGGCGCAGGAATAATAGTAACCGTCGCCTGTGAATTTAGCGGGCGAACACACGATGGAGTACCGGCACTGGTTACGGATGTAAGCGCAAAAACGGTGGTTACCGAAAATGTTCCGGTGATGGTTGCTACGCCTGAAGCATTTAACGTAATCGTCTGCGGTGCCCCTCCGTTGACCGTATACGTTACCACAGCATTCGGGGTTCCGGTAATGGTAAAAGTCGCCGAGTTACCGGCACATATTGAAACTGTTCCGGATATGGCGGCAGTCGGTAAGGGTATGACGTTAATCGATACTGTACCGGTGGCAGCCTGCACGCATGCGGGTGTCGATGCGGATGTTACTGAAACAAGAGTAATCGTGGTATTTGCTGTATAATTGGAAGTAATGGACGCGGTTCCGGAGGCGTTCAGGACGATGGTTTGTTGAGCTCCACCGTCGACAGTATATGCTACGGTAGCATTCGGCGTTCCGGAAAAAGTGATTGTGGCAGCCGATCCCGAACAAATAGTTGCAGAACCGGAAACCGATACAACCGGGGTCGGTAAAATTTCGACGGTCACTGTCGCGCTTTGAGGACCACAAATATTTGTGTTTACGGTATAAGTGAATGTGTACGGACTTCCCGCGGCGGTAAGTGAACTTACATTCAGCGTTCCTAAAAATCCATTGGTGGTAACAACCGGCCCCGTCCAGACGCCGGTGTTATCCGGATTTCCGCCAAGTAATGAAAATAAATTAACAGGTGCTTGGGAAGGCAAGGTATTGGCACAATATGCAACTGAACTACTTGTGCCTGCGTTGGAAGGTAGAACTAAATCCGCAAGAACCTCCAAACGATTCTCGCTTTCGCAGGGCGGATCGACGGTAGTAGCATAATAAAACTGACCGTCAATTAATGGCGTTGCAGGGTCTAATGGAACGGCCGCAGACGGTGTGAGATACCAATTGTTGTTTCCGCTTGCCACGAGGTCGTTCACGGTTGGAGTATTTCCATTGCCGACGCAAAATTGTTGGATAGCCGGACCGGTTGGTACCGGTACGATACCGACGGTAGCCAGCACGGCAAGTCGCGACGTTTCGCATCCTGTTTCCGGATTGGTTTGACTTGCGTAATAAATCGTTCCTTCCACAAGCTGCGTTGATAAAGGAAGTGGCGTTCCGCCTGACGGGGTCAGATACCACTGGATATTATTTCCGACCACTACAAAATCAGCTAAGGTCGCCTGAGCGGGTGATTCCACACACGGTCCCTGAAATGCTTGTCCATCGGGGCGCCTAAAAATGGTAACTGTAACGCCAATACGCGGATTACAGGTTCCGGCGGTATTATCAGCATAGTAGGTCTGACCATTGGTAAGTCCGAAACCGGACGCCAGTGGTGTACCGCCGGTAGGAGTTGCGTACCACACAATGCCGGCACCGCCGTCAGCAGCGTTCAGACTTGCAATGGTTGCGGATTGAATGTCACAAAATGATTGCGAGGTATCAGAAATAATGGGACACTGCGCAGACAGGCTATTGATCCCGAGAACAAGGATGGATAAAAACAAAAATATCTTGTCGAGCGTAAAAATCTTCATAAGCACTGTCGCTTAGTATTTTATGCATCCGGGAACATTTGTTCACCTACGCTCGCGAAAAGTTGAGGGGCATTTTTTGGCGCAGGCATTTACTCCCTTTAAAGAATGCCGTTTTGTAAAACGATATTACCTTAAAAAAGGGGATGCGTAGAACAGATTCTGCAGCACTTATAAACAAAATAGTTAACAAATTGATAACACCACGAGTAGCTACAATGCCGATTTTTCTGACATTCAGCTCCGGTTTAGGTCGCGTTAGGGATTGAAGAGAATATCCTTTTGCATGCAAAAGGATAGCAACGAAAAGCCCGACGCTTTCCTTGCGCGACGACACTACGTCGCGCAAGGAAAGCGGAACGCCCAAAACATCAGTTTTTTAAAACCTCGATGTTGTAGGCAATGACGTAATCGCGTTGATTAATGTACAACTGGCGGCGGTTACCCTGCTTTTTTCGGGTGATTATGGTGATGGTAAATGTTTGTCCGTCGTCGTCGCGACAGGCGAAAGGATACACAATATCATCCTCGGACTCCTCTACCGGCTCGTACGATTCGATACGATACAATTGAATTTCCTGTGAGTAGATTACAATGCGGTTTTTGTTGGTATCGAGCGTGATTGCCATTGCGGAAGGCTGAAATTCCGACCACTTCCCTCCTGCTTTGGATTTCTCAAGAACAGCAAAACCGGTTGTTTTAAATTGGTGAACCTGACTCTGAGCGGTCCAGGTAACGGATAACATGACAACGAAGATAGTTATCAGATGTTTCATAATTCAAATTTTAGCAATTCCCTACGCGCTTCATTAAACTCATAAATCATATCCGATACAATTTCGGCGACGGGCTTAATATCCTCGATTAGTCCGGCAATTTGTCCGATCTCTAGTTCACCTTCTTCTAAATCGCCCTCGAACATCCCGCGTTTTGCACGTGCACGTCCAAGGTGTGCTTTTAATTCGTCCACAGAGGCACAGCGCGCATAAAGGTCTTGAATGTCATGATAAAACTTATTTTTTATCAATCTGACGGGGGCAAGTTCTTTCAAGGTGAGCTGCGTATCCCCTTCCTGAGAAGAAACAATAGCATGTTTAAACGCTTCGTGCGCAGACGACTCCAGTGAGGCCGCAAAGCGGCTGCCGACCTGAACCCCGTCAGCACCGAGTGCCATTGCAGCGAGCATGCCGCGACCGGTTGCAATACCTCCTGCGGCGATCAGGGGAATCTTGATGCTTTTACGCACCATCGGGATTAGTGTCATTGTGGTAGTTTCTTCGCGTCCGTTATGACCGCCTGCCTCAAAACCTTCGACCACTACGGCATCCACGCCGGCTTCCTCGGCTTTCAACGCGAATTTCGAACTACTCACAACGTGTACAACGGTGACACCCAACTCCTTCAGATAAGCCGTCCAGGTCTTCGGGTTACCGGCACTTGTAAAGACGATTTTTATTTGCTCCTCCGCGATGATGGACATAATTTCCTCGATATTGGGATAAAGCATAGGTACATTAATCCCGAAAGGCTTGTCTGTAGCCTGTTTGCACTTGCGGATATGATCCCGCAATACGTCCGGATACATCGAGCCGGCTCCGATCAGCCCGAGTCCACCCGAATTGCTCACTGCCGAGGCCAGTTTATAACCGCTGTTCCAAATCATTCCACCCTGAATGATAGGGTATTTTATAGAGAATAAAGACGTAATTCGATTCATTATCTTATAATTAGCTTTCCGCTGAAGTTATCGGTACCAATATTAATTTTATAGAAATAGGTACCGTAGGGTAGTTTCTGCGTATTAATTGCAGCGCCCGACTGAGTTGTAGTTTTCAAAACGCTTTGCCCGACTGCATTATAGATAGTAACGGCGGCTTCACCTGCGGCAGGATCATACAATACAGCAACTTGATCAACGGCGGGATTGGGAAAAAGAATTATTTTTTGCTCAGTAGATTCCACGCTGTTAAGTCCGTTAAAATAAGCCGAAGCAAAATCGGGAATACCGTATCCCATGAACATGGTGGGCGTTTCAAACAAGTGGGACGACGCTTTGATCAGATCTACGATTTGTTGATGCGTATACGAAGGAAGCGCCGACCAAAGCGTTGCGGTTAAACCGGCAATAATGGGTCCGCTGAATGATGTTCCGTTCGCGGTTTGCACCGCGCCTGAGGGAAGGCTTACGGTCGCTTGTACACCTTTCGCCACAACATCCGGTTTGATGCGACCATCTGCTGTGGGTCCGACTGAACTGAATGACGCATAAGCGCCGTTTTGGTCGACAGCGCCGACAGTTAGTGCGCCCGGAGCATCAGCAGGCATCGATATATACGGATTGGAAGAATTACCCGAGTTGCCGGCGGAAACTACTACTACCATACCTCGCGAAAACGCGATATTAGCACCTCTCGAAATAAATGAGGTTGTTCCGTTAAGATCCTCATACAAGTAGTTATAATCTGCATCGTCGTAGCTAAAATACCCCAATGAGGTATTAATTATGTCTGCTCCTAAACGATCCGCTTCTTCTGCTGCTGCAACCCAATACGATTCCTCCACAGGATTTTCGCTTGAGGCATCTTCTGTTACAAATAAAAGGTACGACGCGTCCGGCGCGGTTCCGATAAGCTGATTGACGGCAAACCCGCCCATGGTCGACAATACCAAGGTCCCGTGACTATTTAATGCGTAGACATTCGGCGAGTTTGAAACGTAATTATATCCTCCCAAAATTTGGTTTTGGGTAATAAGTCGTGAAAAAGGTCCGGCTATAGGAACTCCCGGGAATCCTGAGTCCATTACCGCAATAATTTTTCCCTGGCCGGTAAACCCACCTTCGTGAAGGATTTGTCCGTTATGCAACTCGATTTGATTGGCTGATGAACCGTAAAGAAAAATTTCCTCTGTTTCGAACTTGCGGGGCATGCTTTGCCGGGGCGCACGACGGTCGAATGAATTGAGTGATCGATCGGCAAAAACTACCTCCGAAACAAAAGGATAAGCCTGCAATGCGTTAATGGCAAGTTCGGTACCGCGGACATGAACGGCGTTAAGCCATTTTGACTTTGCCATCACTATAATACCCGGCGACTGTGCAATTTGCTCCACATAGGCCGCGTGAATCGGGACATCAATTACATCCAGTTGTACGTTGCACGTGGCCCTTCGATCCAGCGCACGCTGCGTTAGCATTTCGAGGGGATTCGCCAAATAAAAGTCAGCATCGGGTTTATCGCTGAAATAGATCCACGCGTCTTCCTGCGCGACCGCGTAACCGTAAACAAACAGCAAACAAAATAAGATGGATTTTCTCATGACTTATAAAGTTTCAAAGCTACTGATTATCGGCACATCTTGCGGCAAAACTAAGATGCAATTACGCCGGAGCCCAATAGTTCGTCTTCGTCGTACCAGGCAACAAACTGACCGGGAGTGATTGCCGATTGTGCTGAATTAAATTCAACATACATCGTGTCTGCAAACATGTGCAAGGTCGCTTCCTGAAGCGGTTGCCGATACCGAATGCGTGCCTGCACCTTCATACTCTGCCCCGGTTGCAGTCGTAAATCTTCCCTTACCCAATGTACCTCATTGATGTTAATGGCCAATGCGGTACGAAAAAGCCCCGGGTGTGTGTTTCCACGTCCGGTATAGATTGCATTTTGATGAACGTCGGTAGCGATGATAAACAGTGGTTCAGTAGTACCGCCAACATTAAGACCTTTTCGTTGCCCGTTGGTAAAATAGTGTGCCCCCTGATGTTTTCCCACCACGCGACCCATTTCCGGAGTATAAGAAATCGGTTTTGATTTGGCCCGCAGCGTAGACTCCTGATCCGGAAATTCATTTTTTTGATGGTATACAGGATGGTTTCTGTCTACTTCATAAATCAGTCCTTCACGTGGTTGCAATTTCTGTTGAAGAAATTCCGGCAATCGGACTTTCCCGATAAAGCAGAGCCCCTGAGAGTCGCGTTTCTCAGCGGTAATGAGTCCGCTCTCTCCCGCAATGGCCCGTACTTCAGGTTTGGTCAGCGCCCCGATCGGAAACAACGCTTTCGACAATTGCTCCTGAGAAAGTTGGCAAAGAAAATACGACTGGTCTTTATTATTATCGGCACCAGCTCGTAAGTGGTAAGTGAGCTTGCCATTCTGTTCAGAAATTGTTTTCTGGCAATAATGACCGGTTGCTACAAAGTCGGCCCCTAGATCCAGAGCCATTTTCAGAAAAATATCAAATTTAATTTCGCGGTTGCAAAGCACATCGGGATTTGGCGTTCGTCCCTTCTCGTACTCATTAAACATGTAGTCAACGATTCTTTCGCGATACTGTTCGCTGAGATCTACGGTTTGAAAGGGAATTCCCAATTTCTCCGCCACGAGCAGCGCGTCATTGCTATCTTCGAGCCAGGGGCATTCGTTGGAAATGGTGACAGAATCATCGTGCCAGTTTTTCATAAACAAGCCAATTACTTCATATCCCTGCTGTTGCAAAAGATATGCAGCCACAGATGAATCAACACCTCCTGAAAGTCCTACTACAACGCGCTTCATGGTTTTGATGCGCCACCAGGAACCGCAACTTTAGATACCGAAGCATTCTTCATAAGCCTTGGCTTTCTGATCGGATATTTCTCCTTTTTTTCCAACTTGCCGTTTTTATAAAATTCCCAATAACCATTTTTGGCACCGGCTTTAAAATTTCCTTTAGAAACAAGCTGACCATCGCCGTCGCGAAAAACTGCCGGCCCATCGAATTTTCCGGCCACGTAATTTGACTCTTCCAAAACTACTCCTGACTCTGTGATTTTGCGGTAGGGTCCGTTTTTGACGCCATTAGAATACATCGTTTCTTCGGCGAGCTTTCCGTTTTTATAAAAAACCTTTCGCAAACCTTCAAGCTTGCCGTTCTTGTAAAACTCCGTGGCCATCACTGCGGGCGACTGATGGTGATAGTACGTCCATAATCCGTCATACTGTTTACCAATAACATTCCCTTCGCTGACCTTATTTTTTTTAGTGTCATAGAAAATTGTGTAGGCACTACCGGGTGTTTTAGAGAAATCCCGCGTAGCAACAACCGTGTTGGCTTTCGTATCGTCATAATATGTAAAAATGCCGACTTCCCTACCCTGATCAAACTGACCTTCATAGCGCAGTCGCTTCGACTCTTCAAAATAGCCACGCCACTTGCCCTGTTTCCGGCCTTGAGCATCAACCTGATTAATGTCCTGGGCCAACGCAAGTGTTGACCAAATTCCCAATAAAAATATGCTTAGGTACTTCATAATAATTTGATTTGGCAAAGGTATAAATTGAACTTCAATTTTTTTGTTTAACATTTTTCAAAAAATAATTCATCAAGATAAGGTCTGGAAAGCGAAAACGTTGTAATTTTAAATAACAACCGTAGAATCAACCTGTAACAAAATAAAATAAAAAGTTAAATTACCAATTTTGTTTAACGATCATTTGGATTGTTTAAACAAACGTTGTTACCTTCGTTCTAATCTTAAACACAATTATCAATGAAAAAATTTTTCTATTCAGCGAAAGTTGCTCTGTGTATTACTGCCACTATCGGATTCGCATCTTGCAGCGATGATGACAACAACGATCAGGATTCAATTACTGAGATTGCTGTAGCTAATCCCGAATTTTCAACTTTAGTTACTGCACTGCAGTTAACAGGGTTGAGTCAGACACTCGATGAGAGTGGTTCCTACACAGTTTTTGCTCCTACGAACGCTGCGTTTTCCGCTTTCCTTTCAGCAAACGGATTTGCCAACATTAACGCAGTTCCGGTTCCTGTATTGCGCGAAGTATTGCTAAACCACGTACTTGCAACCGAAGAATTTTCGGGTGACTTGATGACCGGATACGTAAAAACACTTGGTAAAGGATCAGCCTCTTCTACTAACACGTTAAGCATGTATATTGATTTGACGGACGGAGTGAAAATTAATGGCGGAACAGCTAATGGTGGAGCTTCTGTAACTACCGCAGACATCGACGCTGAAAATGGTGTTATTCACGTTGTAAATGGTGTTATTGGATTGCCTACTGTAGTTAATCACGCTGTGGCGAACCCTAATTTCACCTCACTGGTGGCTGCACTTACCCGTGATGATCAACCTGATTTTGTATCAGCACTTTCTGCAACAGGTCCGTTCACAGTTTTCGCGCCTACCAATCAGGCATTTAGCGATTTGTTGACAGAGCTAACATTACCAAATCTGGCTGCTGTGCCGCAAGCCACTTTAACAGCAGCGCTTCAATATCACGTGGTGGCTGGCGCAAATGTTCTGTCTACCCAGCTTACCAATAATCAGGTAGTACCTACTTTGCAAGGTGGAACCTTCACCGTGCAACTCCCAACATCAGGACCACAGATTCTGGACGCTAATGGCAGGATAGCAGGCATTGTCGCTACAGATGTGCAGGCTTCCAATGGTGTGATCCACGTTCTTAACAAAGTGATCCTGCCATAAAACGAGTTTCTTCATACAAAAAGGCTGTTTTTCGAAACAGCCTTTTTTTTGTGCCTGAATTTTAGCATATAGCTTAACCCCGACTGAAACATCGTCGGCTTTATTACTTTATTACTTTAGAAAAGGTAGCAGTTTAAATTTAGCTTTATAGCTTATTACCCTTAAAGCACACACCTGAATTCGTTTAATTTTCAAGAGTCACGGGTATAAAAAAAGCGCGGACCGTTTGTCCACGCTTTTTCGATTTGTTAGAAAGTTAACTTCGCCTCGACGAAAGGTTTTACTTTCTTAACTTTTTGGCTTTCTCTGCCTCTGCCTGTTCCATCAATTCCTGCATACGCTGCTGAAACTTGCTTTGCTTCTTCGGTTTTAATTTATTCTCCTGAATCTGTGCGTGAATTTTCTCTTCATCCACGACATATTTTTTAATAATCACCATTAGTCCAATAGTGGCCAGGTTGGAAATAAAATTATACAAGCTGAGTCCGCTACCGTAGTTATTAAAGAATATCAACATCATAAGCGGCGAAATCCAGATCATAATTTTCATCACCTTCTGCATATCAGGCATTCCTTCCTGCGGCGGTGTGCTCATGGCCTGATCACCGGTAGTCATTTTCATATAAAAGAAAATCGCTATCGCCGCCAGAATCGGGAATAAACTCACGTGTGCGCCGTAAAACGGAATGGTAAACGGCAGTTCAAGAATGGCATCGTAGGACGACAAATCTTCTGCCCATAAAAATGATTTCTGCCGTAGTTCAATAGCCGCCGGAAAGAATTGAAATGACGCATACAAGAACGGGAGCTGGATCAGCGCGGGTACACATCCGGCAAGAGGATTTACACCTGCTTTCCCGTAAAGCTTCATCGTTTCCTGTTGACGCTTCATCGGATCTTTCTTGAACTTCTCATTTAATTCGGTGATTTCCGGACGCAATACACGCATCTTTGCCTGAGACAGGAATGATCTGTATGTGATCGGCGACATTGCCAATTTGATGATAAGCGTAAATAAAATAATCGCGATTCCATACGGGATATACTGCACCAACAGTCCGAAAATCGGAATGAAAATAAATTTATTGATCCATCCGAAAATCCCCCAACCCAGTGGAATAATTTCATCCAGATTGCGGTCGTACTCAGTTAGTAATCGGTAATCCGCCGGACCATAATACCAATTCATTCGATAATTAAGTTCGCCGCTGCGAAGGGCCAGCGGTGCGGAAGCGCGGAATTCTTTTGTGAAAATGGTGTCTTTTTCCTCATCCTTAACCAAGTCGTTAGAAAACATTTTCGCACTTTCGAACGGCGTTTCGGTTAAAAGAATGGAAGTAAAAAAATGCTGCTTGTAAGCGATGTACGTTACGGCTTCTTCTTCCGTTTCCTGATTTTCGCCCTGCGCCAAATAATCGTCCTTTCCGCCATCATACTCATAAACCACTTCTGCGTAGCGGTTCTCGTAGGAAATGCTCTTCTCATTGCGATAGGTTTTCACATCCCATTCTAATGTTGGTTTGGTGGTCTGGTCGAGCACTTGTGAAAGACCTTTCGAAGTGATGTCGAAATCAAGCATGTATTCGCCGGCTTTCAGTACATACCGATACTCCAGATATTGCCCTTCCGACGCTTTTAGTCGCATGGTCAGCACCTGATTATCGCCCATTTTTGTTACAATCGGCTCAAAATAGAGTTGACGTGTATCAAGTAGTCGATTGTCCGACGTTTTAAATTTCAGGCCGAATTGCGCATTATTACCGGAAATCAACTTTACCTTTTCCCCGGAACCCTTTTTCAGCCGGTCGAACTGCTTAAGCGTGGCTTCCGAAATATATCCTCCTTTATTCGAAAATTCTATGCGGATTAATTCGTTTTCGAGAACGGTAGAACCGCCCTTAGCGGACGCCAGTGTGCCTGAATAGGCAAAAGCACCCAGTTTGCCGCGAAGCTTTTCGAGTGCTAAACTATCGGAGACAATCGTATCTGCTCCGGTTAAAGCGGTCTGTCTGCTTTGTTTTTTAACTTCTTTTGTGTCGACCTTGCCAGCTTTTTCTTTCTTTATCTCAGAAGGGTCAGGCGAATTCTGGTACATGATCCAGATAAGAATTCCGAATATCAGCACAAAGCCGATGATGGAATTCAGGTCTAATTTTTTTTGCTCCATTTACTACGTATTACACTTAATTATTTGCGCTTGGCTTTTACCGTAGCCGCCACAAAGCTAACGAACAGCGGGTGCGGATTAGCAACGGTACTCTTGTATTCCGGATGATACTGAACTCCGATGAAGAAAGGGTGTGAAGCGATTTCAACCACTTCCACCAGCCCGGTATCCGGATTTATACCGGAAGCGGTAAGTCCGCTTTTTTCCATTGTTGCGGCATACTCACCATTAAACTCATACCGGTGGCGATGACGTTCAAATATTTCCTCGGATTGATAAATGGATCGGGCCAATGTCCCATCTTTCAAAGCACATTTCCAGGCACCTAACCGCATCGTACCGCCTTTTTCCGTGACAGTTTTCTGTTCTTCCATCAAATCGATGACAGGATTTGAAGTACCTGCGTTCATTTCTGTTGAATTGGCGTCTTTCAATCCGGCCACATTGCGGGCAAATTCAATCACGGCCATTTGCATGCCGAGGCAAATCCCCAGAAAGGGAATATTGTTTTCCCGTGCATAGCGCACGGTTTCGATCTTACCTTCGATACCCCGTTCACCAAAACCGGGTGCCACTAGTATCCCGTCCAGATCACCTAATTTCTCAGCAGCGTTAGACGCATCAACATACTCAGAATGTACTGATACGACATTAACCTTAGTTTCGTTTGCGGCGCCGGCATGAATAAAGGCTTCGAGTATCGATTTATACGAATCCTGAAGTTCGACGTATTTCCCGATGAGTCCGATGTTGACTACATGCTTCGGATTTTTCAACCGATGTAGAAATTCTGTCCACTGTTTTAAATCCGGAGTATTTTTCTTGGGAAGGTTGAGCTTGGACAGCGTCACAACATCCAGTCCTTCATTAAGCATCAGATTCGGCACTTCGTAAATGGTCGATGCATCAATCGACTGGATCACGGCTTCGCGTTTCACATTGCAAAAGAGTGCCAGCTTTTGCCGAAGTTCGTCTGACAGCTCGTGTTCGGTACGACAAACAAGAATATCGGCCTGGATTCCGCTTTCCATTAATGTTTTTACGGAGTGTTGCGTGGGCTTGGTTTTCAGTTCACCAGCCGCCGCCAAAAACGGAATTAATGTGAGATGAATTACGATGCTATTGCTTTCGCCTAATTCCCATCTAAGCTGACGAACCGATTCGATGTAGGGCAGTGACTCGATGTCGCCCACGGTCCCGCCGATTTCCGTAATGATGATATCATACTTTCCGGAGTTTCCGAGCAGCTGCATCCGTTCTTTGATCTCGTTAGTGATGTGCGGCACAACCTGTACGGTTTTACCTAAAAACTCGCCACGACGCTCTTTTTCTATAACGGAAAGATACACGCGACCCGTAGTGACATTATTTGCCTGAGAGGTCGGAACATTCAGAAATCGCTCATAATGACCGAGATCGAGATCCGTTTCTGCTCCATCGTCTGTTACGAAGCATTCGCCGTGCTCATACGGATTTAATGTTCCGGGATCAACGTTGATGTAAGGATCAAACTTTTGAATGGTAACGCTGTAGCCGCGAGCCTGCAGCAATTTTGCCAGCGAAGCCGCAATAATGCCCTTTCCGAGGGAGGAACTTACGCCACCCGTTACAAAAATATACTTCGGTTGATTCATGAGGAGTTGTGCTGTCGAAAAACGCTGCAAAAATAACAATTAAATCTGTTCAGCCCTGCTGAAATTTGCGGCGAATGTCTCGCAGCAATCCTTCCATGCCGTTAACTTTAATTTCGTAAATAGAAGCCATTTGCGTTCCGAGACTTCCGGCAGGAAATCCTTTGGTGCGATACCAGATAAGATAATACTCCGGTAAATCGGTAAGGAAGTAGCCTTTATATTTGCCAAAAGGCATTTTGGCATGTGCAAGATCAATAAGTGCAGCCTGATTCACGATTGCCAGTCAAAAGTGACTTCTTTCTTAATGTCCGGATGTAAGCTCAGCAGTACCGGACAATGCAAAGCGGTGCGCTCCAGAATTTCCTTCATCTTGTGGTCCGCAACGCCTTTCATCCTGAACTCTACCGTAATCGCTGCGATCCGTCGGGGTGCATCTGCCATGTGTTTCGTAATCCGCGCCTCAGAACCGGCAAGGTTCACTCCGTGTTGTTCGGCTTTAATGCCCATAACCGTAAACATACAACTTCCCAACGCGTTGGCTACGGTATCGGTTGGTGAAAATGCTTCGCCTTTACCGTGATTATCCGTCGGAGCATCAGAAATCAAGATCGTCCCTGATTGAAGGTGAATCGACGAAGTTCGCAGCTGTCCCTGATAGGTAATTATTGAAGTCATCGCTTAATTCATTCGGTTTACGGACAAATCTTCATTATACTGCAGGATGTAATACCCGCGATTCACATAATGTCCGTCTTTAAAAATATATTGAAACTTGCTTTCGACTTGCTCTGTGGCATCTTCCGTTGCAGAAACTTCGAACGGTTTGTCTTGCGCCAGCCGGAGCAGCGTGTCAAACGTAACATCAAAACCGCGAACCGCGTATTGGTTGGGTAACACTTTGTTCTCGCGACGGTAGGCCTCTTCAAACCGCAAGGCTTCCGGCGTATGATTTTCCCTCGTCATTGACGGGTACAAAAGCTTAAGGATCGTTAAGCGCTTCATTGAAATTTCTTCGAAATCAAGCGTTTCATTAGGTTCAATTATGGCCAGTTGAATATTGAAATTGGCGGTTTCGTTCAGCAAGACATTAGTTGTACTGAGTATCATTCCGGTTCGCTCGGAATCAATAACCACAAAATTTATCTTATCCTTTACAAAAAGTGCTTTTAGTTTATCGGCATTCAGGGAACCATTATCTTCTACCGCAGCCATCTGAACTTCGGGATAATTTGTGGTTATAAACTCTTTATTCGCTACGCGCTTCGGGTCACACACGGCGATGATATTACCGCCTTTTGATTTCATATAATCAAAAATTGCCCGCTTTCCTGCTTCTTCTCCAGGCATGGCTTCAAATAAATTAGCGTAGGATTTCCCGGCCTCTTTCGACATGGGAGAAATCACCGGAACTTTATCAGCTTCCAGCATTTCCGCGAGTTTGTCGGAATATTGTTGATAGAACGGACCGATTACAGCATCCGCATCTTTTAAATTTTTCGATTTTGCGATTTCCGCGATATTAGAGGACGCTTTACTTTCCTGACTGTCGTAAATGCTTACATCAACCGGAATTCCAAGCGTTTTCGCCGAATCGATCGCCATTAGCGCACCCGAATAGAAATCAAGTGTCATATTTAAGAATGCGTCCTTTTTCAGTCTTTCGGTTACCGTCTTTGTGCTGTCGCCCACGATGCGCTGCGCATTAAAAGGAAGTAACAGGACCAGTTTTTTCCGCGGACCTTTGTTTATCGATTTTGAAAGATCGGTCTGCGGTGCAACTTTTACCACTGAGCCGCGCCCCGGCACAGTAAGTATCATTCCGCTACGAAGTCCTTCTTTTAACGATGGATTGTGCCGGTACAGTTCCTCTTCTGTGATATTGAGAGACTGCGTAAGGCTAAAAATGGTTTCACCCGGTTTAACTTCGTAATTCGCCAAAACCGGCTTCTTTTCGGAGGTAACAGGTACTGATGTCTTTTGCACAACAGGTGCTTCAACAGCAGGCGATGAGCTTGACGAAACTGTTAATTTGTACCCCACGGGGAGGCTATTCACAATACCCGGGTTGAGGCGCTCCAAATCGGCCACCGTCATTCCGTATTTTTTAGAGATGCCAAATTTGGTTTCCTTGGGCTGCACGATGTGCGTCCCCGTTGCCGGCAGGGACTTTCTGGTTTCCGTAACAGTTGCCGGCACCCCTGTTTGATTTCCGGGAAGGATCAGCACCTGCCCAACTTTCAATCCTTGTTCGAGAGTTGGATTTAACTTTTTAAGTGCTTCCACCGTTATTCCGTAGCGCTTCGCTATGCCATACATGGTTTCCTTAGCTATTACCGTGTGCGTTGCACCGTGTTTTATAGCTGAATTTGAAGATGAAGCCACTTTTTCCGGAGCTTTGGAAGTAGGGATTTCAGTTTTTTGTTTTCCAACATTAATCGCCGGAATCAATATAACATCATTCTCCTTGATGCCATTCTTAGAGGCAGGATTCATTTGAAAAATATCGTGCGGCGTAATTTTATACTTCTGGGCAATCTGATTTACAGTTTCGCCCTTTTTAACAGTATGCTGAGTAAGCACATTCTGCGCAAAACTATAACTCATAAAGGAGCATAGTACAAAGGCAGCAAATAACAATTTCTCTTTCATCCAAGTTTTCTTTATTATGGCCTGATCGTCAGCACCTGACCGGTCTGTAAGCCTTTGGCCAAAATCGATTCGTTTAGGGATTTAATCTCCTCTACGGAAACATTGTATTTTCTGGAAAGGCTATACAAAGTTTCTCCTTTTTCTACCTTATGTGTAATCGTCTGGGTTGCAACATTTTCCTCTACCCTGTTCTCAGGTTCCTCTGAAGAAGAATTTTTAACAACAACCTCCTCATACTTTTTGGGAACCAGAATTTGCAGTACCATTCCCTCGCGAATGCCGTCCACGGCAAACTTATTGAGTCTGTATATTTCCGCGGGTTCTACCTTGTACTTTTTTGAAATCATCTTTACGGTTTCACCGAGTTTCACCTGATGTCGAACTACTTCGAAATCCTGAGAGGTGGCAAAAAGGGGCAAAAACAACAACAGAAAAAGAACAAGCTTTCTCATATATTGAAAATTTAGTTATTCCCACTCGATCGTAGCCGGCGGTTTAGAACTGATGTCGTACACCACCCGGTTAACCCCACGGACCTTATTGATAATTTCATTCGAAATTTTCATCAGAAACTCATAGGGCAGATGTACCCAGTCCGCCGTCATTCCATCGGTTGATTCTACAGCACGAAGGGCAACCACCTTTTCATACGTTCGTTCATCTCCCATCACCCCTACACTATTCACAGGAAGCAGAATTGCGCCCGCCTGCCAGACTTTGTTGTACAGGCCGGCATTCTTCAACCCATCAATAAAAATGGCATCAACCTCTTGCAATATACGAACTTTCTCTAAAGTTACATCACCTAAAATCCTGATCGACAGCCCCGGACCCGGAAAGGGATGGCGGCCCAGCAGCTCCGGATCGATCCCGAGTGAAGCACCCACGCGGCGCACCTCATCCTTAAACAACATCCGAAGGGGTTCCACAACTTTTAATTTCATAAAATCCGGCAAACCGCCCACGTTGTGGTGTGACTTAATGGTTGCCGATGGTCCTTTGACAGAAACTGATTCGATCACATCTGGATAAATTGTACCCTGAGCCAACCACTTAATATCGGTTAGCTGATGCGCTTCGTCATCAAAAACTTCGATAAACACGCGACCGATGGCTTTACGTTTGGCTTCCGGATCGCTTAAACCGGCAAGTGCCTCCATAAAGCGGTCGGTAGCGTCGACGCCCTTTACGTTGAGCCCCATGTCCTTATACTGATGCAGTACGTTCTCAAACTCATTTTTCCGCAGCAAACCGTTGTTTACGAATATGCAGAACAGATTTGCGCCAATTGCCTTATTGAGCAAAACTGCAGCCACCGTTGAATCGACGCCTCCGGAAAGCCCCAGAACAACGCGGTCGTTCCCTAATTTGTCGCGCAGTTCTCCAACGATATCCTCCACAAAGGCTCCCGGTGTGAAATTCTGAGGCACTTTTGCGATCCGAACCAAAAAATTCTCAAGCATTTGAGCGCCGTGCGCAGAATGATAAACTTCCGGATGGTACTGGATGGCGTACGTACATTCGCCATCAATGCGGTATGCCGCATTTTCAACATCTTTAGTACTGGCCAGACGGACTGCATTCTCCGGCAATTTTTTAATAGTATCGGAATGCGACATCCAGACCTGAGAATCTTCAGGGACCTGTTCAAAGAACGGTTCGCCGGCTTTGATGTAGGACAAATTGGCTCTACCGTACTCCCTGATGTTCGAGGGAGCAACCTCACCACCATTGAAGTGCGCCAGATATTGTGCGCCATAACAAACAGCCAACAGGGGTAATTTACCGCGTATCTGACTCAAATCGGGGTGCGGTGCATCTTCGGCGCGAACCGAAAACGGACTGCCCGAAAGTATTACTGCTTTATAAGACGAAAGGTCTTCAGGAATGTGGTTAAACGGAAAAATTTCACAGAAAATGTTGAGTTCGCGAACCCGACGCGCTATCAGCTGGGTATACTGCGAACCAAAATCAAGAATAAGGACGTTGTGTTGCATGTGCAAATATAGTCCAAAATGTCGATGTCAATTCGCAATCGCATTCCATTCCAACTCAAAATATACGTCAAAATCTTCTTCTGTTTCTTTGATTTCAAGTGAAGATTTCGAGCAAACATATTCGAGCCGCGACCGTAGGTTTGAAAGCCCTGTCGAAACTCGGTCTTGCTCTACGGCGACCACGGGACGTTTTTTATTATGCGAAACAAATCGCAACTGCTTTTCGCTCACTTCAATAATAATCGACGCGGAAACCTCCGCATCCAGATGCGCATGCTTAAAAATATTCTCAACCAGGGGTAATAACAACAGAGGTGGCACGGTGAAGTCTTTTGAAGTACTGCGGATCACGGATAATTTTACGCAGTCCGGATTAGGCAAACGCATCCGCTCCAACTCAACATAATCAAGGATGTACTGCAATTCAGCAGACAACTGCACGCGTTTTTGCTGAGAATCGGTAAGCAGATACCGCATCAGGTTGGAAAGGCCGAGAATGGCTGCACCCACTTTTGGCGGATCAACCATCGAAAGCGCGTAAATGTTATTCAGCGTATTAAATAAAAAATGTGGCTTCACCTGCGACTTCAGAATTTCCATTTCAACTTCGTGTCGTTTCTGCTGCAGCAGCCGAACCTCCTCACCGTTGGCGAGCAGGTGTAAAAACAATTCAAGCGAAATAGGCACCGAAACGACAAAGAAAAAAGAGAAGGAATGACCGTAAACTAATTTGCTGAAGCTTTCCGGCGTGTAGCTGAAAAACACATAGTCAAGTCCGATATCTATGGCAACATAAAGCAGCCCGGCGCCAATCCATATCGGCAATGCCCGTGCGGGATTCTTGGCCAGTCGACCCGTGCGTAGTTCCTTAATAATAAAATAGATGGCCAGATAGGACGCAGGTGCCATCGACAAAAAATTGAATAAAACGGAAATAAACCCCTTTGAGGAATTAGGATAGTAAAGAATCCCCCAAATCATCCAAAAACTTGCATGAATAAGGATGCGGTAAATACTTTTTCGGTAAGGTAGCATGCAGGGATTTTGACGAAACAAATGTAAAAAAAATAGCAGACCCTTAATGAATCTACTATTCTTCCATTAAATTTTCAAAAATTATTCCTTGATGACGATAACCGTCGCTTTAAATCCGGTAGCGAGATTCCAGCGATTGTTGGAGATCACATTTCCTTTGTCATCATACACCTGGAACTCTGCAGTATTAGGGCCGGATTCCCCCTGATTAAGTGCCTCAAAATCAATCTTGTTAAAACCGGGCTCCAACTTTAAATCAAACCCGCTGTAATCCGCTGAAAGGTAAATTTGCTGAACCACTACGTTGTTATTCACCAGCACCCGTATCAAATCCCCGTCCGGGTATTCGTGATCGCGGTAAACCACACGGACGCGTGCCGATCCGGTCCGAACATCACCCATATGTAGGTTTCTGCGAATCGCCTCCTGACTTTCGCCCTGTCCGCTTTTCTTATTCAGTTTTTCAAGATACGGTTCGTTCGGATTTGCCCAAGTCTGCGTTTTGCCGAAATTGGCATTCAGGGGTGTTCGCTCTATGGTTCCGGGTGCCGGTACAGGAAAATCAAACATGCTTTTCTTCTTTTCCGGCTCTACTGCGGGTGCAGGAGTGGTCGCGCCTGAAGAAACGGGCGGAATCGCAATAGATCGAAAACCTGAATCAGGCTGCGAAAATGCTGCAATTCCAACAAAAAAAAGAAGAAATAAAAGACGTACTTTCATGTGCTTATCAACCGTATAAACCAGCATCAGCGCGAATATACAACAGCCAAAGTTACAGAATTTCCAAAAGGATTGCCCAAATTATTGGTTGCAACATGACTTTCCGCCCCATGGCAACAATAATGCCACAGAAGGAATTTGCGCTAGTATACGTAGATTATCTTACGGCAATCAATTAGCGCTGCCATTTTATAGAGCGATTCCGTATCTTCGCAGCTATGATTAAAAGCGACATAACCGCCCTTCAGGATTTACTATCTGCTCCCAAAAAAATTGTTATCGTTCCGCACCGCAGTCCCGATGGCGACGCCATGGGATCAACATTAGGCATGAAACATTTTCTGACGCGGCTTGGCCACCACGCCACAGTCATTTCTCCAAATAATTTCCCGCCCAATCTTGCATGGCTACCTGGAGCTGACGAAGTAGTGATTTATGAAAATCAGATTGATGTCGCCTCAGAACTTTTTGCTGCGGCAGGAGTTGTCGTGATTATGGATTTTAATGCCTTCCATCGCGTTGGCGAAATGGAGAGGGAACTGGCGAAAGTTACCGCTCCCATTCTGATGATTGACCATCACCAGATGCCCGACCCGTGTGCCACGTATACTTTTTCAGACACATCTTACGCCAGCACTTGCGAAATGCTGTTTGATTTCATTCAATTTCTGGAAAAAGATGATGTCATTGATTCGAAAATTGCGACGTGCATTTACACCGGAATGGTTACGGACACGGGCTCCTTTAAATTCGCGTCGACAACATCCCGAACGCATCAGATTGCGGCACTGTTAATTTCTAAAGGTGTAGACAATGCTTTCGTTCATGACGCGTTATTTGATAATGCTTCGTTTAATAGCTTGCATTTACTGGGAACCGCACTGAACAATCTGAGGATTATCGCCGGAGGCCGGATTTCATACACGACCTTATCGGCGTCGGAACTTACAAAACATCATTATGTTAAGGGCGATACCGAAGGAATTGTAAATTATGGATTAAGTATAAAAGGTGTTACATTTACGGCCATCTTTATCGAACATGCCGACGAAAATCTGATCAAAATTTCGTTCCGCTCCAAGGGTGATGTAGATGTAAACCAATTTGCACGTGATTACTTTGAAGGTGGAGGTCACCGCAATGCGGCCGGCGGAAAATCGAAGTTAAATTTGGAACAAACCGTTGCACGTTTCGTAGAAATTATTAATTCAACCCCAATTTGATGCGACTACTTTCTTTATTTATACTGGCTCTTTTCCTCGGTTCATGCTCGCAGCATCAACCTGCCAGACGGCCTGTGTCACATTCCTCGGGATCATTTCTGCGCGAATCAGCAGAGCGCAACATTAAACTGGTGGCAGGTGAGGAAGCCCGCATTGATTCGATCATCAAAAGTAATCCCGCGATTAAATATTTTGCGTCGAAAAAAGGCTATTGGTATTATTACGAAGTCCGCAACGACAAAGACACCCTTCGACCCAAGCGCGGCGATGTAGCGTACTTTGAATACGATGTGAAAGACCTCGATGGCAATGTAATCTACTCGGAAGTGCAACTGCGTCCGCAGGTGTATCTCGTAGATAAAGAAAATATCATGATGGGCTTGCGCGACGGAATTAAATTGATGCGAAAGAATGAACGCGTAACTTTTCTTTTCCCGTCTCACATGGCGTATGGGTATCACGGAGACAATAAGCGAATCGGTCACAACGTGCCCCTGGTCTGCACGGTAACCTTAACTGATTTTAAGCCGGAAGCAAAAGCTGCTGTACCCACCGCTGCGCAACCGGAAGAACCTTTAACAACACCTTCGGAGTGAGAGCAGTTTTTTTATTTTTTATCCTTTGCAGTGCAACGCTTGCCGGTTGCAAAGAAAAATCAAACGAATTGCCGGATGGTCTGTACGCCGTAATCGAAACAAATAAAGGCGATATTACCTGCGCCCTTCAATATGACAAAGCGCCCGTGACGGTCGCGAGTTTTGTTACTCTGGCCGAAGGCAAGAACGATTTTGTCGCACCGGAATTTCAGAACAAGAACTTTTTTGACGGACTCACCTTCCACCGTGTGGTGCCCGACTTTGTAATTCAGGGTGGCGACCCGATGGGTGACGGCTCCGGCGGGCCGGGTTACCAGTTTATCGACGAGATTTCAGATTTATCGCATAACCGCGAAGGAATTTTATCGATGGCGAACGCCGGTCCTGAAACAAATGGTTCTCAATTTTTTATAACACTCGGTCCGCAACCGGATTTAGACGGCAGGCATACGGTTTACGGATACGTGGTGGATGGCATGGACGTCGTAAAGCAAATCGCAGTAAACGACACCATCCGGAAAGTAAGCATCCTCCGAAATGGCGAAGCCGCTAAAAAATTTGATGCCGTAAAAACGTTTAAAGAATACGTAGTTCGCGACAAAGAACGACGGAAGCAGCGCGAAGCGCTCATCAAAAAGCAACGCGAGGAATACGACAAAAAATATTTACCGGTAGTGAAGGCCAAGAAAGCGTATTTCGACGAATTGCGCAGCAAAGCCAGCCGAACCAAATCCGGTGTCCGGTACGTTATCACGTCGAAGGGTTCCGGATCCAAACCTAAGGCGGGTACCATTATTCAACTTCATTACGCCGGCTATCTGGAAGATGGACACCTTTTCGATACGAGTTTAGAGCAGGTGGCAACAGAATTTGGGACCTTTGATGAGCGGCGGAAAGCACAAATGGGCTATTCACCCATCAGTGTGGAGGCCGGTAAGCGCCAAGGGCTTATACCGGGTTTCGCGGAGGGAATTGAACAGCTGAACATCGGCGATAAAGCTGTAATTTTCATCCCGGCTGCGCTCGGTTACGGGCCACAGGGTGCCGGCGATTTAATCCCGCCCGATGCAAATCTTATTTTTGAAATTGAAATTGTCAAACCAACGAAATAGCATATGAAAAAACTGATTCTTGCACTTTTGCTGTGCTCCGTAACAGCATTTCCGCAGGCTAAAAAAAATGCGAAAAAACCAGCGTCTAAGTCCGCCACTGCTGCGGTTCAGGCACCGGCCGGATTATTTGCCAAAATTCAAACCAACAAGGGCGATATCATGATTCGGTTAGAGCACAAAGCCACGCCGGTTACGGTAGCCAATTTTGTATCGCTTGCAGAAGGAAATAATCCCGCAGTAGCAGCACAATACAAAGGAAAACCATTTTACGACGGATTAAAATTTCATCGCGTAATTGCAGATTTTATGATTCAGGGCGGTGACCCGCAGGGAACCGGCGCAGGCGATCCGGGTTATAAATTTAAAGATGAGATTACGGACGCGAAATTTGATCGCGCCGGAATTCTGGCGATGGCCAACGCGGGACCGGGCACCAATGGAAGTCAGTTCTTTATAACGCATAAAGACACGCCGTGGCTCAACGGACGACACACTATTTTCGGATACGTCACCAGCGGTCAGGAGGTTGTAAATGCGATCAAGCAGGACGATGTCATTACCAAAATTTCGATCGAGCGCAACGGTGCCGAAGCGAAAGCATTCGATGCAGCGGCCATCTTTGGTTCATATTACACTAACAAAGACAAAGAGGAAGCCGAAGCAAAACGCAAAAAACAGGAAGCAGAATTAGCTGCAAAGCGCGATTTCGAGCAAAAATTCGGGCCTGTAATGAAGCAGAAAGTAGACTATCTGGCAAAAGAACGCACAGGCGCTGTTAAGTCGGAAAGCGGTCTTGAATTCAAAATTGTTAGCAAAGGTAAAGGCGTAAAGCCTGCAGCGGGAGCAAACGTATTTGTGCATTACGCGGGATTCCTGGAAGACGGTTCACTGTTTGACAGTTCGTACCCCGATGTAAGCAAAATGTTCGGAAAATTTGATGAACGCCGCGGCGAGGCCAACTACCAACCTTTTCCTTATCAAATCGGCGATCGCGGAAAGTTAATCCCGGGATTTGTTGAAGCACTCGAGCAGATGTCGATTGGTGATAAGGCAATCGTCTGGATACCGTCGAAACTTGCCTATGGCGAGCGCGGTGCCGGAAATGTTATTCCGCCCAACAGCAATATCATTTTTGAAATAGAGTTGCTCGATGCACCTCCCGCTAAAAAGTAACTACCAATAATGGGGCTGCAATGCAGCCCCTTTTCTTTATGAATAATGCCAAATAAATTCGTCTTTGTCGCTTATTAATGCTCCGACCTCAATTCGCACGACTTCGTTAAATTCCGATTGTAAGATAATCCAGTTTGCTTCGTTAAAATCATTAACGGTTAAATCAAGTCGTTCGGTCTCCCATTGATCTATTTTTTTGGGTGCGAGCATGGCTTTAACTTCAGCCACCGGTTCCCCCATGATTTTATTGCCAAACAGAGTTGTATCCCGATCAGAACACATGAGGTACCCCAAGCGAAAATCCTCATCGGCATAGAACGTCAGTCTAAGTTTGGTGCGATTATACAGCCAGATCAGATTATCCTCCTCGTCATTAAAAACAGTATCCGGCTTCCCCATTAAGGTCTCAACATTGTTTTTCCGCATGCCAAAAATCAACGGTCCAATTCCTTTTCCAGGTTCAATTTCCATAGTCTAAAAATTTCAGATAAACACATGCTAAAGATACCTTTAATTCGCATCGCCATCGGTCAAATCATCGTAAAATTGCTGTAAATTCAAAAGCCATGTCTACTGTACTTGTTTGGTTTAAGACTGATTTGCGATTGCGCGATAATGAAACATTGATGAAAGCCGTTCGCAGTGGAAATCAAATCATACCCGTATACATATTTGATGAACGTCACTATGGCAAGACGTCACGCGGTTTTGAAAAAACGGGTGCTTTCCGGTTAAAATTCCTATTGGAATCGCTGCAGAATCTTGACGACAACCTACGCGCCTGCGGATCGGGATTGCTGGTGCATCGAGGTTTACCGGAAGATATCCTTCCTCAACTAGCGAAAAAGTACGGTGTAAAGAAGGTTTACGCCAAAAAGGAAGTTGGTACCGAAGAAAAAGACACCGAACAACGTGTGATTACAGCACTTTTTAAAGCGGGTTGCGAATTGGAAATAAGCAGCACCAGCACGCTGTATCATGCGGATGACCTTCCGTTCTCGGTGCGCGACATTCCGGAAGTATTTACCAAATTCCGCAAAAAAGTAGAAAAGGAAAGTCGCATTCGCGAAGAACTACCTGCACCTGAAAAAATTTTATCGCCGCAAATTCCGGGATTATTATTGCCTGAGCCCGAGAAGTTCGGACTTCCAACGCCTGAGGGTGATCGGCGCGGCATGCGTTTCACAGGTGGTGAAACAGCGGCCTGGGAGCGATTGAATTACTACTTCTATGAATCCCGAAAACTGGCGGAGTATAAAGAGACGCGCAATGGATTGGTCGGTGCGGACTACTCTACTAAATTTTCGCCATTTCTTGCTCTTGGTTGCATCTCCGCGCGCTCTGTTTATTCTGAAGTACGGAAATTTGAAAAAATGTACGGTGCGACAAAAGACTCCTACTGGCTGGTTTTTGAATTACTGTGGAGGGATTATTTCCGTTTCATCATGAAAAAACACGGTAAAAAGTTTTTCCTGAAAGGAGGATTGAAAGGTGCCGCACCGACCTATCCGCCCCATCGTCCCGAAGCATTGGAGCGCTGGATCAACGGCGAAACCGGAGAACCTTTTATCGATGCCAACATGCGTGAATTGGCGGCAACCGGTTTTATGAGCAACCGCGGAAGGCAGAATGTCGCCAGCTATCTTTGTCATCATTTGAAAATTGACTGGCGCTATGGTGCCGCTTATTTCGAGCAGCAGCTGATTGATTACGACGTATCGTCGAACTGGGGCAATTGGGCTTATCTGGCAGGAGTCGGAAACGACCCTCGGGAGGAGCGCGTATTTAATCCGCAGAAACAGGCAGCGGATTACGATCCTAAGCAGGAATACCGCAACTTGTGGGGTGAATCTACCGTAGCAGGTTAGAAAATAGTCTCGATTAACGCAAAGCCCTAGCCCGGGTTGTAGCGGAAAGCCCGCGCACAGGTTTATTTGCTTTTTCCCGTCCTGCATTTGCGACCGCCGGAAGCAAATGCAGGGCGGTGAAAAAACGATAAAGTTGGGCGCGGCCTTGGAGCGAAAAACCGGAAAAAGCTTTTAATAATTAAAAACGCCGTATTCCGACGAAATCGTTAGTTTTTTAGTTTCCGCAGCTTCGACGCGACCGACAATTTGCGCCGGAATTCCAAAGGATTCGGATATGCTGATGATGTCTACTGCGATGTCTTGTGGCACGTACAATTCCATGCGGTGACCGCAATTAAAAACCTGATACATTTCCTGCCACGAGGTTCCGGATTGTTCGTGAATGAGTTGGAACAGCGGAGGAACGGCAAAAAGATTGTCCTTTATGATGTGCAGATTTTTGACGAAATGAAGAATTTTAGTCTGCCCACCGCCGCTACAGTGTACCATGCCGTGGATTTCTGCAGGGCTGTATTTTTCCAATATCCGGCGAATTACGGGGGCATAGGTACGTGTAGGTGAAAGCACCAGTTTTCCGGCATCGAGAGGTGTTCCCGCTACGGGATCCGTGAGGCTGATTTTTCCCGAATACACCAGATGTCCGGGCACGGCCGGATCGAAACTTTCCGGAAAACGATCGGCGAGTCCGCCTCCGAATACATCGTGGCGCGCCGAGGTGAGTCCGTTACTGCCCATCCCTCCATTGTAACTGTTTTCGTAAACTGCTTGTCCGTAGGAAGCAAGACCTACAATTACGTCGCCTTCCCGAATATTGGCATTATTGATTACGTCTGCGCGTTTCATCCGGGCGGTGACGGTAGAATCGACGATGATGGTGCGTACCAGATCGCCAACGTCTGCGGTTTCTCCGCCGGTGGAATGGATTTCTACACCATGCGCACGCAGCTCTTCAATGAGTTCTTCCGTGCCGTTGATGATTGCGGCAATGACTTCGGCGGGGATAAGGTTTTTGTTTCGGCCGATGGTGGACGACAGCAAAATGTTGCTTGTTGCGCCGACACAAAGCAAATCATCAAGGTTCATGACCAACGCATCCTGTGCGATGCCTTTCCAGACTGACAAATCGCCGGTTTCTTTCCAGTACAAGTACGCCAGTGAAGATTTTGTACCGGCTCCGTCGGCGTGCATGATCAGGCAATAGTCGGGATCATTGGTGAGATAATCGGGAACAATTTTGCAAAATGCATGGGGAAACAAGCCTTTATCTACATTTTTGATGGCGTTGTGCACGTCCTCTTTTGCTGCAGAAACGCCGCGCTGGCTGTAGCGTTGACCGAATTCAGAACTCATGATGTTGTGTTTGCGCAAAGATAGAATAAAAGCCCGAAGGCTGCGGCTACCTTTCCACAATCATTATCTCGACGCGTCGGTTGGCATCGGCTTCCTCTTCTGATTTCTCAGGAATGGGAAAAAGCGGTCGCGATATCCCAAAACCCTTAAACGTCATCCGGTTTCTGCTGATTTTGTTCCGAATAAGGAAGTTGTAAACCGCGCGGGCACGTGCCGTGGATACATCGTTCACGTCGGCTTTCGACTGGCAGCAGATGTGACCCTGAATTTCTATTTTCAGCGTTGGATTTTCTTCCATGATGCAAAGCAGCTCCTGAAGAACGGGTTTCGACTTGGGTACGATGGTCGCCGAGTTATTGAAAAAATTAATGTTTTCCAGTTTGATGACATCGCCTTTTTTAGCTTGTCGGATGCGTTCTGTAAGGGAGATTTTCGGCGGAGTTGCCAATTTCTCCATCGGAGAAAAAACGATAACTACTTTGCGGTTTTCCGACTGTACTTCGGACTGGGTAAAATCTTCGCCAAAACCTTTTTGCTCGTAATCGGGTCGGATGCGGACCTGCTTTTTAGTAAGAAAGTCATGTACGGCCGCCACACGCCGCAGCGAAAGCGAATCGTTATACGTGTTACTGCCCACCCAATCGCAAAATCCCAAAATTTTGCTGACTTCAACGTCTTTTCCGGCTGAGAGGTAGTCGTTGATGGAACGAACCGCTTCTGGGGTTAAATCTGATTTATTGAAATCGAAAAACACCGTGACGCGGTCGGCATCAGCTTGTGCAAACGCGATCAGTGAAAACAGCAGCAGGAAAATACAAATTCGCATGATTAATTTTCTACTATCAGTAATTCAACTCTTTGGTTAGCACGCTCCTGCTCGTAACTTTGCTCAGGAATCGGGAAAATCGGAAAAGCGCTTCCAAAACTCCGGAACGCAAGCCTGCCACGGCTGATTCCCTTCTTTACGAGAAATTGATAAATTTTCCGTGCGCGCTTATCGGACAAACTGGTGTCTTTTGTATTGGCATTGCAGCACATGTGTCCGTGAATCTCAATTTTCATCGCCGGATACTTTTCGAGTGTAGCGGCAAGCGCGTGTAAGACAGGTCGTGATGATTCGGTGATGACATCTTTATTGAGATAGAAGTAGATGTTATACAATCTGATTTTATCTCCGGGCTTTGCCGTTTCAAAAGCTGCTTTTACCGCATTGGACAGATCGTCCTGCCGAAAGTCATCGGGGGTAAGAATAACGGGTGGGACTGACGTTTTTTCTGCCGTCAGCGCGATCGCGGCGGATGGGGTGTTTACCTTTCGAATGGTGTAATACACTTCAATTCGACGGTCTTGCCGGTCTTTTGTGGCGCTGTACTCCTCACCCATCGATTCTGTTTGGAGTGAATCGGAAACCTGAATGGAAGACGATTCTATTCGGGTGACGAACGTGCGAATACGGTTTTCTGTAAGTCGACGGTTGTAGGGTCGGGATTGTGTGGTGTCGGCAAAAGCGCGAATGCGATATATCAGTGCGGTAGGATTTGCGGAGATCCAACTCGTTAGTTCACGCTCGCTTTCTGCATCATGACTTACCGCATCCGGTGTATAATGAAGCACCAGCGGTTGCTGAGCAAACACTGAGGCACAAAGCAGTACTATCGGCAGAAATTTCATGGTGAATTTTCTTTGATGAGAATTTCCACACGCCGGTTAGCTGCCCTTTGCTCTTCGTTGACTTCCGGTAGAGGATAAATCGGTTGCGTACTGCCGAAGCCCTGATAGCTCAGACGGCTTTTGCTGATACCGTTGGTAACCAAAAAGTTGTAAACTGCCTTGGCACGTTGAGTAGACAGATCGAGTCGGTCGTTAGGCATACAACACAAATGACCCTGAATGTCTATTTTCAGCTTTGGATTATCCTGAAGTACGATTAGAAGTTCATACAACTTGCCTCGTGATTCGGGCACCACGATAAAGGTGTTGATCCGAAAATTGAGGTTGTCTATTTTTAATTTTTCGCCCGCTACCGCACGGTCAACCTCCTGCATGAAAGCCGTATCCAGTTTGTATTCAGAAACTGAACCGTCGGGGTTTTTGACGGCCACCTGTTTCGGAAACGTTTTGGGAGGCTTCGGAGCCGAGGGTGTTATTTTTAGAATTTCATTCTCACGCGGAATATCTTTTTCCAAAAGGTAAAATAGTGTGACTTTTCGGTTTTCTGCTTTGTTGGCAGAAAGAGAGTGGAGTTCCCCAAAAGACCTTGTTTTAAAATCTACCCTCAGGGCAATCCGACCCTGAATGCGCGAGAAAATAAAATCGACACGGCGTTTTGCAAGCGTATCGTTATATCCGGTAGTACCGTCTTCATCGGTAAAGCCGTGAATGCCCACAACTTTAGCGGTGGCGTTGGTTGAAAGCCATTGATCAAGGCGATTGCTTTCGGAGCGAGACAAATCGGCCTTATTTCTGTCAAAATAAACCGAAAATTGTTCCTGGCCCCTACTTACAAAAGCACACAGCAGCACGGCAAATAGTACTACCTTTTTCATTTTGTTTTGTTAGGAAAACGAAAGGTACGCAAAAAATGTTGCGCTCGTTGATGGTCTTCAGCGGGAAGTACGCTGCGGAGCGGCGTTTTTCAATAAAAAAGAGAGCTTTCGCTCTCTTTTACTTATCGGGTGAACAACAGTTCCCGGTATTTGGTGAGTGTCCAGATTTCATCATCCACCAGCAGTTCAAGCTTATCGCAATGCTTGCGGATCTGATCAAAATACGGTCGCACCGAATTGCAGTACGCTTCAGCGCGGGCATCCATTGCATCGAGCGCATTGGCCTTTTTGCGGGCATCGGTCATTTCTTCCACTTTGGAGTTGATGGCTTCGATATGCGATGAGATTTCGCGAATCAGCGATATTTGCTCGCGACCTACTTTTTCGAATTCTTTTCCAAAGATTTCTTTCAGGCCTTTCACGTTTTCGATCAGTGTATTTTGATACTTAATCGCAGTCGGAATTACGTGATTACGGGCGATATCACCCAGAACGCGGCCTTCGATCTGAATTTTCTTTACATATTCTTCAAGTTCAATTTCATAGCGTGCCTCAACCTCAACATGGTTCATGATGTTAAGCGATCCGAAAAGCTCCATGGCGTCGGGAGCTACTTTGGCGCGGAGCGCAGCCGGCGTTGTCTTATGATTGCTGAGTCCGCGCTTTTTAGCCTCCTGCTCCCACTCATCGCTGTATCCGTCACCCTCGAACAAAATAGTTCTCGATTGCTTGATGTACTCGCGGAGCACGTTAAAAATTGCATCGTCTTTCTTCATTCCACCTTCAATCAACGCGTCTGTTTCTTTTTTGAAATCGCGGAGTTGTTTTGCAACAATGGCATTCAGCGTCGTCATCGCGTTGGCGCAGTTTGCCGACGAACCCACGGCACGGAATTCGAATTTGTTTCCGGTGAAGGCAAAAGGTGATGTGCGGTTCCGGTCGGTATTGTCAAGCAACACATCCGGAATTTTGCCAACTACGTTCAGTTTTAGATCGGTTTTCTCTTCCGGTGACAATTTACCTGAGGAAACGCCTTCCAGTTCTGCCAGTACCTTCGACAATTGTTCGCCGATAAAAACGGAAATGATAGCGGGCGGCGCCTCATTGGCTCCGAGGCGGTGGTCGTTGCTGGCAGTGGCAATAGAAGCGCGCAGCAATTGCTCGTAACGATGCACACCACGGATGGTATTGATGAAAAAGGTCAGAAACTGCAGGTTGCTCATCGGTGTTTTACCCGGACTAAGCAAATTTACTCCCGTATCTGTAGCGAGTGACCAGTTGTTGTGTTTACCGGAACCGTTGACGCCTTTAAATGGCTTTTCGTGGAAAAGGACTTTAAAATCGTGGCGCTCGGCAACTTTTTGCATCACGTCCATGAGCAGCGAGTTGTGATCCACGGCAAGATTAGTCTCTTCAAAAATTGGTGCGAGCTCAAACTGGTTGGGCGCAACCTCATTGTGACGGGTTTTAACCGGAATACCCAGCAGCATACATTCTTCTTCCAGGTCTCGCATATAGGATAAAACACGGCTCGGAATGGAACCGAAGTAATGGTCTTCCAATTGCTGTCCTTTGGCAGAGGTATGTCCGAGCAAGGTTCGGCCGGTGATTGTAATATCCGGGCGAGAATCCGCAAGCGACTTATCGATCAGGAAGTACTCTTGCTCCCACCCTAACGTGGCACTAACTTTTTTTACATTCTTATCAAAATAACGGGCAACATCAGATGCCGCTTCATCAATGGCGTGAAGGGCACGCAACAATGGCGTTTTATAATCCAGCGCCTCGCCGGTGTAGGAGATGAAAACCGTCGGAATACAAAGTGTAGTACCGTATATAAACGCTGGTGAAGTCGGATCCCAGGCCGTATAGCCGCGGGCCTCAAAGGTATTGCGGATCCCGCCATTCGGAAAACTCGAAGCATCCGGCTCTTGCTGAACCAGTTGATTTCCCCCAAATTTCTCGAGAGAACCACCTTCAAAATCAGTTTCGAAAAATGCATCGTGTTTTTCTGCCGTCGTACCGGTCAGAGGCTGAAACCAGTGCGTATAGTGAGTAACTCCCTTGCTCAACGCCCACTCTTTCATTCCGAGAGCGATGTAGTCTGCCAGCTTGCGGTCGATCTTTGTACCGTATTGTATCGCATCGCGCACACCTTTGTAAGCGTCGGCAGTAAGAAACTGCTTCATCGCTTTGTCATTAAAAACATTTGCTGCGAAGATCGCCGATTTACGGGCAGATTCTTCAAACTTTGCAGGCTTTCTTCCGGAGGCATTTTTTAATGCCTGAAAACGCAGTGTGGCCATAAAATAAGTTTTTTAATTAGTAACCCTGTCAAATGCAGGGGCAAAGATATAAAAATCACATTATTTTCTGCGCGTACCCCTATTTTTTTTAGGGATAAATAAATTAATCGTCTGCGATTGCTCAGTGGTTAATACTGCGCAAAAGTGGGGATAATGATTAAAGGATTCACGTATCTTTGCCGAACTTAAATGCAGTCTCATGCTTGTCTGGATTATTTTTTTGCTTGCCATCACCGTTTTTCTGGCGCTCGATTTAGGTGTTTTTAACCGCGAGGCCCATGTAATTAAGAGTAAGGAAGCCGGAAGGTGGACCGCCCTGTGGGTTGGACTTTCATTCGCGTTTTCAGGCGCTGTGTATTGGATGTACCTTAATGGATACGTAAGTAACCCGGATAAGTTGACGCCTTCGAATGCTGTTGTAAAATATATTACAGGCTATCTGATCGAGCTGTCTTTAAGTATCGATAACATATTTGTAATCGCCGTAATCTTTTCCTCATTTAAGATTCCGCAAAAATACCAGCACCGCGTTCTCTTTTGGGGTATCATCGGAGCCGTGGTATTTCGCGGTCTGATGATTGTCTTCGGCGTTATGCTAATCAATAAATTTTCATGGACTACCTACCTATTCGGGGCTTTCCTGATTTTTACAGCCATGAAAATGCTGTTTACAAAAGAAGAAGATGAATTTAAACCTAAGAATTCGCTTATCTATAAAATGCTGGGCAAAATCATTCCGATTAAGTCCGGTTATCACGGGGAGCAGTTTTTTATCGTAGAGGCAGGTAAACGATATGCCACGCCGTTATTCGTAAGTCTGGTCGTGATAGAAGTTATGGATGTGATGTTTGCCGTCGACAGCGTTCCGGCAATCCTTGCCATCACGTCCGATCCGTTTTTGGTATTCAGCTCGAACATATTTGCCATCCTGGGCCTTCGGTCGATGTATTTCTTCCTGGCGCACATGCTCAACAAATTTCAGTATCTTGAATACAGCCTCGTTGCCATACTAACGTTCGTGGGAATTAAAATGCTGATAAAGGAATACTACCATTTCCCGGAATGGGTTTCCCTCGGATTCATTGCTCTTTCACTTCTTACCGGAATTATCATCTCAATGCGGATTGATGCGAAAGCAGAGAAAAAAAGAAAGGGGCCGAAGCCCCATAATCCTAATTCAGTCGCGTAACCGGTTTATTTTCCAGATTCAAGGCCCGAACCACGGCGTGGTAGTCATTGATATCAACCGACCAGCGTGCTGAGAAAAATCCGGGTATAATTACAATCCGAAAAATTTTGTTTTGAGTAAAACTTGCCGGCAATAACGACCGGTCAAAGTCGGCGTCAATTAACAGCGTAAACTGGTCAAAAGAAAAGTTGTAGTTATACTGCGCCTGACCCTGATCAAAATAATACACCTGCGGCAACAAAGCCCAGGCATCAATTCCCTGATCAACCGCGTACAATTCGTACACCAAAATATTGTCACTCGGTAAAATATTTGGCGCTAAACCATACGTCTGGGAGTAGAAATTGCCGGCATTAAAGTTCGCAGTAACTTCAAAAACTTCTGCTTCGACGGAGAATCCGGGAGGACCCGGAGGCCCTGCGGGTCCTTCGCAGGAGCTTAAAAAAACAGAAACGGAAAGGGTAACAAAAGCAAGAATAATTCTTTTCATGACAAACGGTTTTTAAGTAATTCGGCAACTCCCAAAAATCAAACCAAAGGAGTCGGAAAACGCAGCAAATTACACAATTACTTTTTGACCAAAAAAAAAGGCTGCATTTGGCAGCCTCATCATTACTGTTTTAACACCTTTCGGGTTATCACGCCCTCCTCGGCTGTAACGCGTACAATGTACACACCGCTCGACTGTGCGCTTAAGTCCAGCGACCGACCTACCAACATGCCCAGCACATTAAATATTTCGACATTCTTTACGGTGATGTTGCCTGAAAATTGAACCTGTCCCGAAGTCGGATTCGGAAAAATCGACACACCAGCCATATCCGAATCGGAAGCTCCCAACACTTCAACACTTTTGCATTCCGATGTGCCCTCGCAGCCATTGGTTGTCATAACACAGGCATAGTTGCCGCTCACTACCGGAAAGAAGGTTTGTGAGGTAGCACCGTCAATTGGGGCATTGTTATTATCGCAATCCACCCACTGATACGTCGTTCCCGCTACAACACGGTCTGCTGAAAGTCCGCTATCCGTAAGCGTCACTCCGGTGGTCAGGTGATTCTGCGAATCAGATACGGTTACCGGAAGGGTAATGGTGGCTGAAGCGTCAGGCTGACAACTACTGTTGCTTACTGTAAGCGTAACTTCATAAGTACCCGGACAATTGTATTCGTGAGAAACGTTTACGCCCGCCGCAACAGTGCCATCGCCAAAATCCCAGACAGCCGAATCATAGTTCGCGCTGGTATTGGTAAAAGCCACCAAAGCATTGGCTGTCTCTGCACTGTAATCCGACAAAGTGGGAACAAACTGCGCCGCCGGCTCCAGACACTGCGGCCCGTCGAGATAGGTAACCGAAACAGGTACAAAAATATTGAAGAGCGTAAACCCTTCTACCTGAAGCACCGGCACGCCATACGCTTTATCAAACCACTGGTACGAAACCGTAGTGGTATTAACAGGGATTTCAATACCCTGAAAAGTAAACGCTTCGGTTTTATTAAGTACGGATTTCAATTTAATGACATTCGGAAACGTTCCGTAAGGAGTGGTAAGCGACCCGTAACCTTCAACTGTATTCGTTCTTTCGGTAGTCAACTCGTAGCTGAACGGCAGGTTGAAATCAGTCAGATCCAACTCAAAATGACCGGTATTTACGTGCGCATCTCCATAGTTCATCGGAAAATTATAGACCTCATCCGGATCATCGTATTCGATCGCGGCCGGAATTGAAATACCCTGAACCGTTGCCGTCAGACCACGCATCCGGTGCGCAAAAGAATTGTCATTGGCACGCGAATGCTCTACCACATTCGTTAGTGCATAGTCCATGAATTCCAAATCGTCCATCACCGCCCTGGAATGCGTAAAATTGTTGTTGAATTGCGAGTTGCAATTAAAAAAGTAAAAATTCTGGAGGCACCAAATCAACTTGTACCCGGCATTATTCGGATTTTGCCAGCTAAATACCTGTTGCGAACCTACCTCCAGATTCGCGTAATTCCAGTTGTGATTAACTCCGGTTTGCGCGAAATTCATCCCTAAAAAACCCGACGCTCTCGTCATGGTAAACTCTTCATTGGCGGCAGCAAAGTCCGACGCCTCATACGTAATTTGTGCCCCGGCGGCAGTGCCTAACAGCAGCACCATCCATAAAGTAATTTTTTTCATACGGTAACAATTTGGTGTTTTATAACTGAAAATTATAAAACCGCGCAGGTGACGCCATAATTTTCCGACAAACAGTCTGATTTTCAGATGAAAAACACCATCGCTTTTAAAAAGTAAGGTTTTTTTTTGGCCGCCTCCCCCGCAATATGCGGCGGTCGCGCTTTCCGTTATAGTCCCGCCCCGGGGCGGGAGCTGCCACTGCAATCGCTGGCGGACCTACCGAAGCGACTCCCGTTATAAAAGTTTACTAAACCGTACGAGATTCAGACCGCCGCGGATTCTGTTGCGATCTGATCAAGTAAAAATTTCCGGCCAAAAGTGAGTTTCGCGGCTAACGGACTTCCCGGGTCGATAACGCGCCAAAACGGTGCAATGCGATCAAGAGCCACGCCTTGCTGAAGTTTTTCATAATTTGCCTCGGCTACAATCCGCAGAAAAATGCCGGTGGTCAGCGGGCACGTCACATCGACATGGTGAGCGGCAGCGAGATCGTTTCTAAGGGTTCGGATATCGCAAACTTTTCCCGGCGGCAGATCTAAAATATAATCTTCAATAATTTTCGGCGTTGCTATCAGCATCCTGCTACCCGCAGGAATACCTCCAAAATCTTTAGTGGTGACCACTATTTCGGGTGTCTTTCTGGTTTCGAATTTCTCCCGCCACGTTTTTCTGGCCATGCGTGTTGTATGCTAAGTTAATATACGTTGCCGATGTCCGGCTTACCTTTGCTACTCCCGGATAAACCGCGCCACGCGATCATCGATCCGAATGATGTAGATTCCGGGCTGAAGTTCCGCTACGGGTACAGACGGTGTCGCAGCCGTGACTTTCCCGTCGAGCACCCGTTTTCCGTCGGGCGTAAAGATCCGGTATTCCGCGCTGTCCGGAATGCCGTTGATATAAAGTACCTCCCGAGCCGGGTTTGGATATAATCCAAGAGCGGCATGGCGCTCGGGAACGCGCAGTGCCCCAAGATCGATGACTTGCGAAACCTGAGTTGCACTTCCACACGACGACGAGGTGAGCGTAACGGTATAGGTGCCACTGTCTGGGAACTGATGTGTGGGGTTCGCCTCGGTGGATGTGGTGCCATCGCCAAAATCCCAGAGATAATCGGTGGCTTGTTGCGATGCATTGGAAAAAACTACCTGTCCGTTCTGAAGCGTATAGGAAAAAGCAGCCGTCGGGTCGTACAAGCCCACCTTCCATTGGTTCAGATTATCGAACACTATAAGTTTCGCCGCTGCCCGAATCTGACCGGCATCCTGAGCCGAAAGCTCCGCAGTAAAAGTGATGAGTGTTGGATCTTTCCGGAAAAGGACAGCGTAAAAAGCGCATGCCGCGGCATACGTTCCGGCTACCGATGGGTGGCTGCCGTCGGACACATACAATTCGAGTGCGGAATATGTGGTACGCAGGTGACGCCAAAGGGCTCCAACCGGTGAAAGTATCGCATCGTTGGCATCGGCCATGGTCGTGTAACGCTGTGCCAGCAGATCGTCCATCCCTTCGTAGGTACACACGGGCGGCCATTGCGGACAATTTTGCGCATCGCCGTTCCGGCGGCCCCACGTCATGTAGAATACAGTTTCCGTGCACGGGTTGGCCGCCGTGATCAGGTTGTTCAACGTGGCGGCAAATGGGTATACTTGTGCGGCAACCTGCGCGTCGGGGAACGAGGGCAATTGGCTCTGCTCCTGCAGCACGACATAGTCCCACGTGCCAAGCGCTATTTTCTGAAGGGTGGCGGCATGAGTAGTGTGCGACTGGAAGGTAAAACCACCCGGCGCCGAACTGTCGACGATGAGCGCATCGCCTGCCGACGCGGCTGCACTGGCCGTCATACCCGGAAGGTTGTTCGATCCGGTATAGCTGTTTCCGACGAACAGCACACGTTTAGTCACCCCTTGCGCGAAGAGCGAAGTGGATAAGAGAATGAGGTATAAAAATGTAATGTGTTTCATAAAGAAAATATAAGTGCCTGCGGTGCAGTAAACTTAAAAAATATGTACATAAGTAAAAGGTTTGTTGCGCGACATCGTATTCTCCGGCAGAACCCAACTCGCCGACCTCGCGGCACCAACTTACATCAGGCGCAAATCAACCCGCCTTAAAACTCATCAAGCAATAAAAAAGCGCCCTTCGGGGCGCTTTTCGTTTCGTTATTTTCGGCCGTATGTGCGGCCGAAGGCCTGTTCTTACATATTCCTGCGGTACTGGCCACCCACTTCGAACAGCGCTTTGGTAATCTGCCCCAGGGAGCAAACTTTGGTCGCCTCCATTAATTGCTCAAACATGTTGCGGTTGTTGATTGCCGCTTCTTGTACCGAAGCAAGCAGTTCTGCTTCCCGGCCTTTGTTGACCTCATGCAGGTTCTGAAGCATCCGGATCTGATACTGCTTTTCCGTTTCGGTAGCGCGGATTACTTCTGCCGGGATAACCGTCGGAGAACCTTTCGAGCTGAGGAATGTATTGACGCCGATGATCGGGAATTCTCCTGTGTGTTTCAGCGTTTCATAATACAGCGATTCCTCCTGAATTTTGCTTCGCTGGTACATGGTTTCCATCGCACCCAAGACGCCGCCGCGCTCGGTGATACGGTCGAATTCGGCCAGTACGGCTTCTTCTACCAGATCGGTAAGTTCTTCGATGATGAACGAACCCTGGATCGGGTTTTCATTTTTAGCGAGGCCGAGTTCTTTGTTGATAATCAACTGTATAGCCATCGCACGGCGCACCGATTCCTCCGTTGGCGTTGTGATGGCCTCATCGTAGGCGTTCGTATGCAACGAGTTACAGTTGTCGTAAATCGCATACAATGCCTGAAGCGTGGTGCGGATGTCATTGAAGTCGATCTCCTGCGCGTGCAGCGAACGGCCCGATGTCTGGATATGATATTTAAGCATTTGTGCCCGCTCGTTGGCACCGTACTTATATTTAAGCGCTTTTGCCCAGATCTTACGCGCTACGCGGCCAATAACAGCATATTCGGGATCGATACCGTTGGAAAAAAAGAACGACAGGTTCGGACCGAAATCGTTGATGTTCATCCCGCGGCTCAGGTAATATTCTACATACGTAAACCCGTTCGCCAGTGTAAAGGCAAGCTGAGTGATCGGATTGGCGCCGGCTTCAGCGATGTGGTATCCGGAAATGGAAACCGAATAGAAGTTGCGCACATTATTCTGAATAAAATACTGCTGCACATCACCCATCAAACGCAGCGCAAATTCAGTGGAGAAAATACAGGTATTCTGTGCCTGATCTTCCTTGAGAATGTCGGCCTGTACGGTACCGCGCACCTGCGACAAGGTGTGTTTTTTTATCTGCTCGTATACCTCAGCGGGTAATACCTGATCGCCGGTGACGCCGAGCAGCATCAGTCCGAGTCCGTCGTTTCCGGCGGGCAATTCGCCCTGATAACGCGGACGCTCAATGCCGCGGTCTTCGTAAAGCGCTTTGATTTTTGCTTCAACCTCCTGTTCCAGTCCGTTCTCGCGAATGTACTTTTCACACTGTTGATCGATGGCAGCATTCATAAAGTATCCGAGCAGCATGGGTGCCGGCCCGTTGATGGTCATACTCACAGAAGTCAGCGGATGCACCAGATCGAAACCGCTGTACAGTTTCTTGGCATCGTCGAGGCAACAGATGGATACGCCTGCATTTCCGATCTTACCATAAATATCCGGACGCAGATCAGGGTCGTTACCGTAAAGCGTGACGCTGTCGAACGCGGTAGATAACCGTTTTGCGGGCATGCCGGCACTTACGTAATGGAAACGTTTGTTGGTACGCTCCGGTCCGCCCTCTCCGGCAAACATCCGCGATGGGTCTTCGCCTTCGCGCTTAAACGGATAGAGTCCGCTGGCAAATGGAAACTCTCCGGGAACGTTTTCCTGCAACGTCCACCGCAGTAAATCGCCCCACGCCTGATATTTCGGCAAAGCCACTTTTGGAATCTGAGAATGCGATAGCGATTCGGTGTGGGTTGCAATTCGGATCTCCTTGTCGCGCACTTTAAAGCTGTACACGGGGTTCTTGTATTTGTCGACCTTATCGCTCCACGTGCGAATGATTTCCCAGTTGTAAGGATCGAGGTTCATTTTTACCCGATCGAATTCTTTCAGAAGCAGTTGCAGGAACGTAGCTGTATCCGCATCTTTTCCGGCAAGAATCGAATCGTGGTCGAGTCCGATAGCAAGCACATAGCGGTGTTTATCCGCGGCCGTAATTCCGGCTACCGACGCGATGGTTTTAAAAATGCCGTAAAGTTTCTGAGCGATATCCTGTTGGATGCGAACGGTCTGATCGTACTGTCGGTTATTTTCCGAAATTTCAGAAAGGTAGCGAGTTCGGTGTGGCGGGATGACGAAAATCTTTTCGCTCATCTCGCGGGTAATCTCAAATTTCGACTCAAATTTGGCACCAGCTTTAGTCACCAATTTATCAATGATAGCCTTATACAGCGTATTCATTCCCGGGTCATTGAACTGCGAGGCGATGGTTCCGTAAACCGGCAGCGTTTCAGGGTCGGCATCCCACAAATTGTGGTTGCGCTGGTATTGTTTTTTAACGTCGCGCAGCGCATCGAGTGAGCCTCGCTTGTCGAATTTATTGATGGCAACCAGATCGGCAAAATCGAGCATATCGATTTTTTCTAATTGTGTTGCCGCCCCGAATTCGGGCGTCATTACGTAAAGCGACACATCGGAGTGTTCTAAAATCTCCGTGTCAGACTGCCCGATACCGGAGGTTTCCAGAATAATCAGGTCGTAACCGGCACCCTTGATCACTTCGATTGCTTCTGCTACATATTTTGAAAGCGCCAGGTTGGACTGCCGGGTCGCCAGCGAACGCATGTACACTCTTGGATTGTTGATGGCATTCATCCTGATGCGGTCGCCGAGCAGCGCGCCGCCGGTTCTGCGTTTTGACGGATCGACGGAAATAAGACCGATGGTTTTCTCGGGGAAATCGATCAGGAACCGGCGAACGAGTTCATCTACGAGCGAAGATTTTCCGGCACCGCCCGTTCCGGTAATTCCGAGAACCGGTGTCTGACGGCTGCGGTTTTCGGTGTGAATTTGCTCCAGCGTTTCGCGTGCCACTTCGGGGAAATTCTCGGCTGCAGAGATAATCCGTGCGATGGCGCGTGGATTCTTATCTTTTAGCTGTGCCATTTCTCCGTTAAGTTTGTCGCCTACAGGAAAATCGGCGCGTTTGACCAAATCGTTGATCATGCCTTGCAATCCGAGGGCGCGTCCGTCATCGGGCGAATAAATACGCTCGATGCCGTAGGCGTGAAGTTCTTCTATTTCCGACGGAAGGATTACGCCTCCGCCTCCGCCAAAAATTTTGATATGTCCGGCACCTTTTTCTTTCAACAGGTCGTACATGTACTTGAAATACTCGTTGTGTCCGCCCTGGTAAGACGTCATGGCAATACCGTTGGCATCTTCCTGAATGGCGGTATTTACGACTTCCTCCACGCTGCGGTCATGGCCCAAATGGATTACCTCCACACCGGTTGCCTGGATGATCCGGCGCATGATGTTGATGGCGGCGTCGTGTCCGTCAAAGAGTGAGGCTGCGGTTACAATTCTGATTTTATTTTGGGGAACGTAGGGCGTTTGTTGCTCCATAGGAGATAAAGTTTTTTGCGGTCGCTAATTTACGAAAAACCCTCCAACAACGGGACGCTGCGATCCGCCCTTTTGAACGCGAAAAACCTTATTTTGCGCCAAAGTGCAGCCCCGATGGAAGTGGCAGCCCGTCCCGCACCTGCGGGCGGCTATAACGGACAGCGGGAAATGTCTGCCCAAAAAAATTCACAGCAAATGCGGCACGATGCTTGCGTTTCGGCGGCGGTTTTTTTAAAGAGATATGAGAAAAATAATAGTGATGGCGTTGTTGCTTCCGTTGGGAATGCAGGCGCAGTTAAAAGATTTGGTGGATAAGGCGCGCGGCAAGGTGGAAAAAGTTACCGGCGGCGACGAAATTGGCAACGGACTCAAAGCGGCGTTGCAGCAAGGCGTTGAAAAGCAAGTAGCGAAACTTGCGGCGCAGGACGGCTTTAACAAAAATGAAGCGGTTCGAATTTTATTTCCACCGGAACTTCAGCGCGTGGAACAAGCATTACGAATGGCAGGATTGCATCAGATGGCGGATTCCGGCATCCGCTCGATGAATCGCGCAGCAGAGGAAGCTGTGAAAGAAGCTACACCCGTTTTTATGGACGCGATCGGGAAAATGACATTTGCCGATGCCCGAAGCATTCTTACCGGGGGAGAACGAGCCGCTACGAGTTATCTAGAAAATACTACCGCCGCCACGTTACATCAGCGGTTTTTGCCCATTGTCCGCAAAAATTTTGAGCAGGTAGGTGCCGATAAAGCCTGGGCCACGCTAATTAATCGCTACAATCAGATGCCTTTAGTGAAAAAGGTAAATCCTGACATGAACGATTACGTGACCAAGAAGGCGCTTGACGGGGTTTATCTGATGATTGCACGGGAGGAGAAAGAAATTCGAACCCGTGTGGAAGCGCGGACCACTCCCCTGTTGCGGAAAGTATTTGCACAACAATAAATTGTGGCTATGAAAAAGACATCGATGATTTTGATGCTCTGTGTTTTGTCGGGTTGCGCTGAGCTGCAGCAGGTTGCCGGCCAGTATGGATTAGAGGTGAGTCAGACCGAGATGGCCGCAGGTCTCCGCGAAGCCCTAAAAAATGGTGTGGAAAAGCAAGTGACGCGGCTTACGGAAAAGGACGGATTTTTTAGAAATGAAGCAGTTAAAATTTTGCTGCCGGAAGAACTACAAAAAGTGGATTCGGCGCTGCGAAAGACCGGGCTTGCCTCGTTGGCCGATGAAGGGTCAAAAGTTTTGAACCGTGCGGCGGAGGATGCCGTGGGTGAGGCTATTCCGGTATTTCAGGAATCTGTGCGGCAGATGACATTTACAGATGCGAAAAACATATTATTCGGAAACGAGGATGCAGCGACTCAGTATCTTCAGCGCACCGGGTCGACGGCACTTTATACGCGATTTAACCCTATCGTGAAATCGTCCTTGTCTAAAGTCGGCGCCGATCAGGTTTGGCGCAACATCATTACCAAGTACAATGCACTGCCGTTAACGACAGACGTGAATCCGGATCTGACCGATTATGTTACCCGCAAGGCGATGGATGGTGTTTTTGTGATGGTTGCCCGGGAGGAAAAGAATATCCGGACCACCGTCAGTGCCCGCAGTAGTGCCGTTTTGCAGCGTGTTTTCGCGTTGCAGGATAAGAGATAGTTAATTTTTTGGCTGTCAGTAAATTAATAACCTTTCATTAACAATAAAAGTTTTTTTGCGCCGTTATCTTTGCACCTACAAAGGGTTTTATTATTTGGTTAGAGTTAGTTAAAAATTAGCCGGTACTTTTTTGGTACCGGCTTTTTTTATGCGAGTTGTTCGCGCAATTTTCGGAAGTATTGAAATGCTTTTGCCGGGCGGGATCCGTACCATGAGAACATTTCTCCGTCGACAAACACGACTTTTGCGTGATGGGTAAATCGCCCGATTTCGAACGCATCTTCATCTTTAAACGGGTATGGTTCACTGGAAAGAAGGATGACTTCCGGATCGCCTTCGAGCCGAAGTTTTTTAATTTCGATTTCCGGATACCGTCCGCGGGTTGCAAAAATGTTGTTCAGGCGGCACCGCTGCATCATGTGATTAATGAATGTATTTGACCCGGCAACCATATACGGCTTTTTCCAGATAAAATATGCGGCTTTCAGGTGCGGCTGCTGCAAGATGTAATCGTCAAAAAGAGAGGCCTCGTACTCAATTTTACTGATCAGCCGGTCTGCATGCGTGCGGCGGTTAAAAATGGTACCGAACTGACGAATCAGGTTGAGATTGTCGTCGAGCGTGGCGATGTCTGAAACAAAAACAGGCCCTATTTGCCCCATGTTTCTGACGATTTCCTCGGTATTCTCCTCTTTATTGGCAATGATAAAATCCGGCTGTAGTGCAGCTACTTTCGCTTCGCGTACATTCTTGGTCCCGCCGACTATGGTCTTTGTAGATTTGAGTCGGTAAGGTTGCACGCAAAACTTGGTAATTCCAATCAATTCGTCTTCCAGATGTAAATCTACCAGCAGTTCCGTGATTGAAGGAACGAGGGATACAATCCGCCGCGGTTGCGTCGGAATCGAAACAGATCTTCCCACCTGATCCACAACCGTCATCACTCGAACCAAATATCGAGAATCTGTGCCATTTCGCTTTGAATTTTCTGTGCTTCTATACGCGCTTTGTCGGCAAAATCTTCACCGGATGATGCGTAAATAATCTGGCGCGAAGAATTAACGAGTAGGCCGACACTGTCATTCATTCCGTGGCGACAAACTTCGTTGAGGCTGCCGCCCTGTGCTCCTACGCCCGGAACCAGTAAAAAGGCGTGCGGCGCAATGCTTCGGATTTCTGCGAGGTAATCGGCTTTGGTAGCCCCTACGACATACATTAGATTCTGACTGTTTTTCCAGCGCGCAGAGCGTTCGATTACGCGTTTGTACAGTTCCTGACCGTCGTTAAAACCGAATTGAAAATCATCGGCGCCTTCATTCGAAGTGAGTGCAAGAAGGATGGTAATTTTATCCTCGAATTCCAGAAACGGCTCGACGGAATCTCTGCCCATATAAGGTGCGACCGTCACGCTGTCGAAATTTAGTTCTTCGAAGAAGGCCCTTGCATAGAGCGAAGAGGTATTTCCGATATCTCCCCGCTTGGCATCAGCGATGGTAAAAATATCGGGGTGATTCTGATTGAGGTAGTCGATTGTTTTCGCGAGCGAGTTCCAGCCTTTGGCACCATTGGCTTCATAAAAAGCCGTGTTTGGCTTGTAGGCTGCTGCAAACTCGTGTGTGTAATTGATGATTTCCTTGTTGAACTCGAATACGGGATCATCGTAGTGCCGGAAATGTTTGGGCACTTTCTTGATGTCTGTGTCGAGTCCGATACATAGAAACGACTTCTTTTTCAGAATGTTTTTGGAAAGCTGTTGTGTATTCATTTTTAGGTTAGGTGTTTCGATTTGGTGTACAAAAAAAGCCTGTGAAGGCTTTAGATGACTTCGCTGGCTTCGCGAAGTTTTTCGGTATTGTGAACTAATTGTAATTCATCAATAATTTTTTGGATGTCGCCGTTGATAATATTTGGCAGATCGTAGAGTGTTAGTCCGATGCGGTGATCTGTGACGCGGCTTTGAGCATAATTATAGGTTCGAATTTTTGCCGATCGGTCGCCGCTGCTAACCTGCGAAGACCGTTTTGCTGCATCTTCTTCCTGTTTCTTGGCGAGCTCCATTTCGTAGAGGCGCGACCGAAGAACGGTTAGCGCTTTGTCTTTGTTCTTATGCTGCGACTTCTCGTCCTGACACTGCGCTACGAGGCCGGTTGGAATGTGTGTGAGTCGCACGGCAGATTTGGTAGTGTTCACCGATTGTCCGCCCGGCCCTGAGGAACAGAAATAGTCGATTCGGACATCGTTCATATCAATTTGCACGTCAAATTCTTCGGCTTCCGGTAACACCATTACGGTTGCGGCAGAGGTGTGCACGCGTCCTTGTGTTTCGGTTTGTGGCACCCGCTGTACGCGGTGAACTCCGGCTTCGAATTTTAGTGTGCCGTATACGTCTTCGCCGGTGACTTCAAAGATGATTTCTTTAAATCCGCCTGAAGTTCCTTCGTTCATATCCACAACGGAAGTTCTCCAACCTTTCGTTTCGCAATATTTGGTATACATGCGGTACAAATCGCCGGCAAAAATACTGGCTTCATCGCCACCGGTACCTGCCCGGATTTCCATCATGACGTTTTTAGCGTCTTCCGGATCCTTGGGAATCAGCATAAACTTGATTTCCTCCTCCAATTCCGGCAGTCGGGAGTTGGCTTCATCGAGTTGCATTTTGGCCATTTCGACCATTTCAGCATCGCTTCCGTCGGCGATGATTTCCTTCGCTTCGTTAATATTTCCGACAAGATTGACATACTCGTCGCGCTTTTCGGCGAGGGCTTTCAGGTCTTTGTATTCTTTATTAAGTTGTACCCAACGCTTTTGATCAGCGATGACGTCGGGTTGAATGATCAAGTCCGATACCTCATCAAAACGCTGTTTTACAATTTGCAAACGATCTAACATTATTCTCCTTCTTTGGGCGCCAAAATTACGAATTTTTCCCGAGCGTAATTGCCGTAAAATAAACATTTACGTACTTTGCCGCCTTTAAGAAAGGGTCTATGCGGCAAATTATAATCGTACTGATATTGATACTACTGACGGCTTGTTCCGGAACCACCCGAAAGGAGCGAATGGTAAATCGGGCCGAGTGGATGCTGGGCGAATGGATGCAGACTTCTGACGCGGGAACGCTGTCGGAATCCTGGAAAAAAGTAAACGATTCCGTTTTTGCCGGAGGCGCCTACTTCGTAAAGGGTGAAGATACGCTGCATCATGAACGAATTCGCTTGTATCAAAAAGAAGATGTTTTGATGTACGAAGCGACGGTAACCGGACAAAATGACAACATGCCTGTAGTGTTTCCCTGTACGGTCATTAAAGAAAATCTGCTGACTTTCAGCAATCCGCAACACGATTATCCGCAGACGATTACTTACCGACTAATTAACCGCGATTCACTGGTGGCTACTATCTCGGGCAAGCAGCAAGGTAAACCTGTATCACAGTCCTACGGAATGCGCAAAAAATCGTAATTCAACTATAGTTTACCGGAATCCTAAACCTTTCCAGAATCATCCCCCACGCAAATTAATCTGAGCTACAGCTTCTTATAACATTTTATTAAGATTTGTTCTAAATAAGCTTGCGGAAGTAAAAGCATATCGATACTTTTGCCGCGTTATTTAAATTTAATCTAAATAAATGAAGCGGGCGATTATATTGTTATCGATATTAACTTCAGGGCTTCTTAGTGCCCAAAACGAAGTCATTTCAAATGAGGCGTTGTACGCCGAACTATTTAACGACACCGTAAAGAAACGCGGCGGTCAGCTTCAGGAAGTGCTCATTAATCCATCCGTTCAAAAACCTGCTTCCATTGTCCGCGCTGCTATAAAGCCATTGGACTTGCCACAGGCGGTGCAGGTCATATCTTCGGATCTGATAACCCAGCAACAGGCTGTCCGACTCAGTGAAGTCGTCAGAAATGCAAATGGCGTTTATGTTTCGTCAGCCCGCGGCGGCGCTCAGGAATCGTTCTTCTCACGAGGCTACGATATGTCGGCCAATAACATGTTTAAAAACGGATTCCGCATGAACAGCGGCTCTATCCCGGAAGTGTCTTCGTTGGAGCGAATTGAGATTTTAAAAGGCAGCGCGGCACTTCTTTATGGCAACGTCACCCCTGGCGGCATCCTGAATATGGTGACTAAATCCCCGAAATTTAATCATGGTGGGGAAATCTCGATGCAGGCTGGAAGTTATTCGTTCTATAAACCTTCGGTGGATTTTTACGGACCCTTGTCAGCGCACATTGCGTATCGTTTCAACGGTTCTTATGAAAACTCTGAAAGTTTTCGCGATGTTGTCAAGAACGAGCGCATCTATTTTAATCCGTCTTTTCTCTTCAAAATATCAAAAAAAACAGAGGTAATTTTGCAGGGAGATTACCTCGATGCCGACTGGACTCCGGATTTCGGAACCGCCATCGTTGGCAAAGAGATTGTCGACCTTCCGCGCGATCTTTACCTCGGCGCACGCTGGTCAAATGGCAACACGGTGCAGTCGTCAGTTTCGCTATTGGTCAACCACGACTTCAACAAACACTGGAAACTTAGCTTTAACAGTTCGTATCAAGGCTTTGATCGCGCCTGGAAAGGAACCGAGCGCATCCAGCCGGCAGCCAATGGCGATTGGAGCCGCCCGCTGGGACAGGTTCGAAATACCGAGCAAATCATTGGCGAGCAGTTAAGTCTCCAGGGAACGTTCAACACGGGCGGTATCCGCCATCAGATTTTTACGGGAATGGATTTCGAGAATTCTTTTACCGAGGCATATACGTATGTTTTCAATCCATCCACTTACGGCAGCGGAAACATTTTTGATTTCGGCAATTTTGATCAGGGTACAGGAATTCCGGAAGGTAACTTAACGCGGATTGTAAAAACAGACACGAACCGATTCGGAATCTTTTTTCAGGATTTGATTTCGCTTACAGAGAAATGGAAACTGCTTGCGGGCCTGCGTTGGTCATGGCAGGAAGCGTCGCCAACCACTTACAACATCACCGACGGTACCGTTTCCGAGGGTGTGAAAAAGAAGGACGAAGCGTTTACGCCCAAGGCCGGATTGGTTTTTCAGCCTTTGAGAACCATGTCGCTCTTTGCCAGCTATGCCAATTCGTTTACGCCAAACACCGGGGTAACCGTAGATGGGGCACCTCTTGAACCCTCGATTATCGACCAGTTTGAGGCGGGCGTTAAAAAGGAATGGTTTGAGGGCCGCCTGACCGCCAATGTAACCTTGTATCAGATTGTTAACAGCAACCTGGCTCAAACGGCTGAATTCCGCGCTGACGGGACGCCGAATACCGACACGAACATCAAAATCCTAAGCGGTGAAACCACAAGCAAGGGCGTAGAAATTGACATCATGGGGACGCCTATGCCCGGACTAAACATTGCTGCGGGCTATTCGTACAATGATATGCGCTATACGGAAACCGCCAACACAAACGGCAGTTTTATCGAAGGAGACCGCGTGGTACGCACTCCGGCGCATACGGCCAACGCCAGCTTCTTTTATACCCTGCAATCAGGGAAAATGAAAGGATTGCAAATTGGTGCTCTGGGCAATTACATTGGCGACCGTCTGGGCGGCTGGAATAACAATATCGTGGTGAATCCCACTACGGGTGCTGTATCCGTAAACGATCGCGAAATTCCGCTTAAAGGTTATATCACGGTTGACTTTTCCGCAGGCTACACGTGGGATAAATTTTCGATCCTGTGTAAGGTCTCAAACATTACCAACACACTCAACTATGTGGTTCATGAAAATTACAGCGTCAACCCGATCGCGCCTACTCAGTTTATTACTAATGTAACGTACCGATTATAATGAAAGCACAAACGATCAGAAATCTGCACCGCGACCTTGGCTATTTTTATCTGGGCCTAATCATTTCTTTTGCAGCATCGGGCATACTGATGAATCATCGCGAGCACTGGCATCCCGAAAAATACACAGTGGAAAGTCGCCCGGTGGCTGTTGGCCCGATTGACGAAAACCTCGTGACGGAACCGTACGCCAGGAAACTGGCGAAATCGTTGGGTATTGATGACAAGTTCCGACGACACAATGTTAAAAAAGGTGAGCTGCGGCTTTCGTTTGAGCGGCATGATGTTGAAATCGACCTAGCCACCGGAAAAGGTGAAGTAATTTTATTTCGCAAGACACCGCTGATAGCCCAAACGATGCAACTTCACAAAAGCACGTCAAACTGGTGGATTTATTACTCTGATATTTTTGGATTATCGCTGATAGCAATAGCAATAACGGGCGCGATGATGATCCGTTACGGAAAATTTACTTTCAGAAAGCGTGGTTGGAAACTGGCGTTAGCGGGCATAATTTTTCCGCTGATTTTTCTGTTCCTGCTGGCTTAAGCGAAAGTAGTGTTGGTTGGTTTGAAAAAAAGGCGATCTGCAAATCGCCTTTTTTATTTTATTGAGATAAACTATGCTTTTGCAGGAATGTTCTTAAGAACTTCGAGCACAAATTTCCAGTACTTCTGCGCCGAGGAAATACTCGCACGCTCGTCCGGCGAGTGAGCGCCATGAATGGTGGGTCCAAATGATATCATGTCCATTTCCGGATAATGCTTACCGATAATGCCACACTCCAGTCCGGCATGACAGGCAACCACTCTAGGCTTGGTGCCATTCTGCTTCTCATAGATGTCGACCAGAACCGTTAAAATTTCTGATCCTACATTCGGTGTCCATCCCGGGTAACTGCCGCTGAACGTTACTTCACAGCCTGCCAGTTCAAATGCAGCCCGCAGTGCCTGAGCCAGATCCAATTTGGAAGATTCTACAGAAGATCGGGTAAGGCATTTGATTTCGATTTGGCCACCGTGGATTTTAACGCTGGCAACATTGTTTGAAGTTTCTACCAGACCGGGCATGTCTGCACTCATACGGTACACGCCGTTATGCGCCGTGTATAGCGCACGCAGGATGCCTTCCTGTACACCCAGTGCCATCACTTGTTCCGGTTTTTCGGTTTTATGCAATTCAATGACAAGATTCGGTTCTGTACGTGCCAACTCTCGTTTTATTTCTGCAATCTTCGCATTCATTTCCGGCTCGAATGCATCGCGGTACATCGCAGCGATGATGACTTCTGCATGGCTTTCCCGCGGAATGGCATTGCGCAAACCACCACCTTCGACGGACGCAATCTGCAACCCGAAGGCTTCAAATCCGCCGGAAAGCAGCCGATTCATGATTTTATTCGCATTGCCAAGTCCTTTGTCGATATCCATTCCGGAATGACCGCCGGATAAACCGCGAACTACAATTCGATACCCCAGAGCGTCTTCTGAGACGGGTTCCGTTTCGTAGGTTCTTAGCGCAGTAACATCGAGACCGCCTGCGCAGCCAATGTCAATCTCATCATCTTCTTCTGTATCGAGATTCAGCAGAATTTCACCTTTTAAGAAACCGGGCTTTAAGTTGAGAGCGCCCGTCATCCCGGTTTCCTCATCTATCGTAAACAAGGCCTCAATAGCCGGGTGAGCAATATCGGTGCTTTCCAGAATTGCCATGATAGTGGCAACGCCTAAGCCATTGTCTGCGCCTAAAGTGGTTCCTTTGGCACGTACCCAATCACCCTCCACATACATATCAATTCCCTGTGTATCAAAATCAAATACCGTATCGGCATTCTTCTGATGTACCATATCCAAATGTCCCTGCATGACGACCGTTTTCCGATTTTCCATTCCGGCAGTAGCAGGTTTGCGAATCAGCACATTGCCAATTTCATCTTCGATGGTTTCAAGACCTAACCTGCTGCCAAAATCTTTCATAAAAGCCACCACGCGCTCTTCCTTTTTTGACGGACGCGGAACCGCATTCAAATCTGCGAAATTGCGCCAAAGCGGTACAGGATCAAGTAAACGAATATCTGTGTTCATTAGGTTTAAATTTGCAGCCAAAGGTACAAGTTTAAGGGCAACAAACTATCTTTAACGCATGCGGGCACACAAGTATTTCTGGCCATTATTCCTTTTGCTTCAGTTCGTCGTACTGCAATTACTGGGACTGTTTTCGCCAGGGGTGGAAAATTATTACAGTCGCGGTTTGTATCCGCTAATCTCCTCTGCTACGCGGTACGTTCTAAACTTCATACCGTTTTCGGTAGGCGATTGTCTGTACATCTGCTTAATACTATTCGGATGCTACAAAGCATGGATGCTCAGGCAGCGTCCTGTTCCCCTTGCGCAGGTCGCCTTAAAATTAACCCGAATTCTTGCGCTTGGTTTTTTGGCATTTAATATCCTTTGGGGTATCAATTACGTTCGCGTACCTCTGAAAAAGAAAATGAATGCAGAGCATCCTTACACCCGGCAGGAACTTGAAGCTTTTACCATTCGACTCATTCAGCGCACGAATATTTTGCACCTTTCCATTACCGGTAATCGAAACGAAAAGGTAGTCATGCCTTTTTCTAAAACCGATTCGCACGCAAAAGTTTTGGAAGGATATGAACGTCTCGCGGCAGATTATCCCGAATATGCTCACGACGGTCGCAGTGTTAAATCCTCGTTGCTGAGCGTACCGCTGTCGTACATGGGCTTTGCCGGATATCTGAATCCGTTTACCGGCGAGGCACAAATCAACCGTCTCCTACCCGACTACTCGTACCCGGCAACGGCAGCACACGAGATGGCGCATCAGATTGGCATTGCATCTGAATCAGAAGCCAATTTTGTAGGCTATCTGGCGGCGGTGTCTGCCGAAAATCGATTTATTCAGTATTCGGGATACTGTATGGCGCTGCGCTACTGCATTAATGCGCTCGAAATTGAAAATGAGGACGAAATTGATCGGTGGAAAGAAAAAATTAATCCGGGCATCTTAGTCAACTTTGAAGAAAGTAAAGCATTCTGGAGCAGGTACGACACCTTTCTGGAGCGCGGCTTTCATTGGATTTATGATCGGTTCCTAAAAATTAACCAGCAGGAAGACGGCATCGACGGCTACAGTCGCTTTGTGGATTTGCTGGTCCATTATCATATAAATCATCCGTTTAAGGAGTAGCAACATCATCGTACATAACTTCCAGATTCGGAATGTTTAGTCGTCGCGCCAACCATCCGCGAAGCCTTTTTAACTCTGTGTCCGGTAATGCTTTTTTCCCGCGATACATCGCAATCGTGCGCGCTTCATTGCTTGCCGTATAACGATGATTTGAAATTGCAATGTCGGTAATGGCCGGGAAGAGAAGTTTGATTTCTTCCAGCAGCGGACCCGAATTGAGTTGATTTCCGGCAAGCTGCTGCCGTAGTCCAGAAATCACTTTATCTTTTTCTGCAAGCCGCGCGCGGTCTGCACCCAATTCATTGAGAATATCCTTTTTCAAATCCGCGGTATCCTGACGGATCACCAGCCGCGTGTTTTGAATTGACTTTGTAAAAAGGTCTTGCAGACTGTCCATTTCCGCAGCCGTAAACCGCTTATTGAGAAAAGCAAGCTCCACATTTTTAGGGTTTGACGCAAACCGGGTTTTCCGATAAATAATCGTGTAGCCGTTCTCTATAAAATTACGACTGACAAAATGGTCGACCTGCTCGTTAAATTTTTTCTCTTCAAACAATGCATAGGCGAAATAAAGCGAGGGTAAAATCATAATGAGTATAAGTACCGTCATAACATGGCGAATCTGACGCTGCCTTCGGCTGTCGACGAGTTGCATAACGGGATACCGCAAGTACTTTACGATGGCAAATGTGGCTATGCAGATAAAAACGCAGTTAATGCTGTAGAGGTAAATTGCGCCGAAGAAAAACCGTAAATTTCCCGTGGCGAGTCCGAACCCTGCCGTGCAAAGCGGCGGCATGAGCGCGGTGGCAATCGCTACTCCCGGAATAGGATTTCCTTTTTCGACTCTGGTAATTGCAATGACACCCACTAAACCGCCAAAAAAAGCGATGATTACGTCATAAATGTTAGGTGCTGTACGGGCAATGATTTCGCTTTGCGGATCTTTAAACGGGGTAATCAGGAAATACAGCGTAGACACTATTAGTCCAACAAGGGTCGCAATCAATAAATTTTTAAGTGATTTACGCAGCAATTGAAAATCAAAAATTCCCAAACTAAACCCTGCGCCGACAATCGGACCCATTAAGGGCGAAATCAGCATGGCGCCAATCACGACGGCCGGAGAATTCACGTTTAGTCCGACCGAGGCAATAACGATTGCACAAGCCAGAATCCACAGATTTGAGCCGCGGAAAGACACGCTCGACATGACATTTTCGAGCACTTTTCGCTGATCGTCTTCGCCCTGATGAAGATCAAAAAACCCCAAAATTCTTTCAAATCGATTATTCGCCATGTTGATTTATACCTCGTCGGTCGTAAATGTGGTAAAACTTTTCTTTTTATAGGGCCGGATGATGAGTCGGCCTTCGCGATCGAAACGAACGTAATTATACACCCAGTTCATCAGCACCACGGCTTTATTGCGAAAGCCAATCAAAGAAAATAGGTGCACAAAAATCCACAAAAGCCAGGCAAAAAAGCCGTGAAAGTGTACCGACGGCAGGTCGACAACGGCTTTGTTTCTGCCAATGGTAGCCATGGATCCTTTGTCCCGATACTGAAACGGTCGCATTTGCCGGCCGGAGATAGCTAACAATAGATTATCGGCCAGTTTTTCGCCTTGCTGAATCGCGGGCTGGGCCATCATGGGATGTCCTTCGGGGTATGCAACTGAATTCATCTGGGCGATATCGCCGATGGCGAACACGTTCCGCAGCCCGTGCACCTGATTGAACTCGTTTACCAGAATGCGGTTGCTGCGACTAATAGCTGCTGCGGGGATGCCTGCGATGGGTTTTCCCATAACGCCCGCCGTCCAGATTACGCAGGAACTTTCGAAGTTCAGATCTGAATTGGTGCGGACCGTGCGTCCGTCGTAGCCGGTAACGCGGATATTTTTGTGAATCTGTACGCCAAGTTCGCGCAGGTACCGTTCGGAGGCTTCGGACGACTGTGGACTCATAGTATTCAGAATCCGGTCGCCGCTTTGGATCAGGTGGATTTCCATATAATTGATTTCCAGATCCGGATAGTCTTTGTGAAGAATCCCTTTCTTCATTTCAGCCAGTGCTCCGGCCAGTTCGACCCCGGTGGGGCCGCCTCCGACAATGACGAAGTTCATCAGGCATTTTCGCTCGGCCGTATCTGCGGTCAGCACGGCATGTTCAAAATTTTCGAAAATCAGACTGCGCAGGTTGAGTGCCTGCGGGATGGATTTCATATTCATGGTCTGCCGCTCGATTTCCTTATTTCCGAAGAAATTGGTTTTAGAGCCTGTGGCAATCACGAGATAATCGTAATGCAATTCGCCGATATCGGTATGGATAACCTGCGCTGCGGCATCTACATCGCGCACGTGACCGAGCCGGAAATAGCAATCGCGGAACTCCTGAAAAATTTTGCGGATGGGATAGGTAATTGATCCCGCTTCGATGCCGCCCGTGGCGACCTGATACATCAAGGGTTGGAAATTGTGGTAATTGTGGCGGTCGATGATGACCAGCTGCACCGCTTTACGCCTTAATTTTCTCGCCAGCGCGATACCGCCGAATCCGCCGCCGATGATCACGATACGCGGTTTCTTGCTATCGGGAATGTTCATGCTAATTGTTTTGTTGAAGATAGCAAATTTTGCGGGGTTATAAAATGCGATGTACGAACTTCAACCAGACCCGATGGGCGCGGCAGCCGGCCGATGCACCGGCTCGCAGTTGCCGCGGTGCCGCAGCGACCTCAGGAGCTCGCGGGACCGGGACGCAACTGCTGCCGGGGCGAGGACGCTACAGCAGACAGCGGGCGGTACGGCCTGTGCGGTGCAGAAGGGCCCGACTGCCAAAAATTTATTGTACTTTGTAACCCAACAGGCCTTTTGCAGACCAATGCAGTATGAGCGACGATTTGGAGAAGATATTTGTTCGGCAACTCAAAGAGAACCAGAACATTATTCACAAAATTTGCAGACTTTACACAAAAGGTCAGGACGCGCATAACGACCTATTTCAGGAAATTACCATTCAATTGTGGAAGGCTTTTCCGAAATTCAGGGGCGAGGCCAAATTTTCTACCTGGGCTTATCGCGTGGCGCTCAATACGGCCATTACGCTTTACCGCAAAAGCACCCGCTCGGTTCAGACCGTAGAATTTGAGGCGGGGTGGCATTTTGTTCCGGAGCACGAATACAACTATGAAGAAGAGGAACAGTTGAAATTGCTTTACGAAGCAGTGTATCAACTTAACGACATTGAAAAGGCATTGGTGTATATGTATCTGGAAGACAAAGATTATACGGAAATTTCGGAAACACTGGGGATTTCGGAGGTGAATGCGCGGGTAAAAATGAACAGGATTAAGGGGAAACTCAGAAAAATTTTAAATCCGTGATTATGGATGAGTTGGAATTATTGAAAAGAGACTGGCAACGCGGGGCGCATCGTTTTACGCAGGTGTCCGAGCAGGATATCTATAAAATGCTGCACCGGAGTTCGTCGTCGATTGTACGTTGGATATTAATTATCAGTATACTTGAGATATTGCTGTGGACCGGCATCGGGCTATGTTTTAACCGCGATGAGCTAACGGAAACTTCCGGCGGTACCACGATCGGCACTGTCTACAATGTTCTGGAATATGTAAATTATGCCGTAACAGTGGGATTCATAGTACTGTTTTACCGCAATTACCGCATGATTTCGACCACCGCCTCTACACGGGCATTGATGAAAACGATTTTGCTGACGCGGAAAACCGTGCAGTATTATGTGTACTATAATCTCGTCATGATTTCCGTAGCGTTTGTCAGCAGCTTTGTCATGGCACTACTGTACAGTCCGCAAATCGCCACGCTGCGTGAAAAACTGGAAGAGAACGATTTGTATCTCGTAGCGGTTATTGTGATATTGTTGGTAGTTTTGTCTGTCGCCGTGTTGGTGTTTTGGCTTTTCTACCGTCTCGTCTACGGTATTCTGCTCCGCAAATTGTACAACAATTACAACGAACTAAAAAAGATCGATCTATGAAAAAACTTATAATATCTTTAGCCGCAGCGGCGTCGTTGAGCCTTAGTGCGCAGCCGACCGTCCTGTACAAAATCAGCGGCAACGGTCTTGCCAAACCGTCTTACGTTTACGGGACCATACATGTCACGTGCGATGCTACCTTAGAGCCGTCGACGATTGAGGCCATGAAAAACACGTCTCAATTGTATCTTGAACTCGACATGGATGATCCGGGCATGCAGATGGCGATGATGCAGGGAATGACCATGGAGGACGGCAAAACGCTGCAAAGCATGGTAAGCGATGAAGATTGGAAGAAGCTCGACGCAGTGGTGAAAGCAAAACTCGGCGTAAGTGCCACGATGCTGAATACCGTTAAACCCTTTTTCCTGTCGACCATGTTTCTGCCCTCGCTGTTAGACTGCCCGATGAAATCCATTGAAGGTTCGCTGATGACACTGGCAAAAGAACAGCAGGAAGAAGTGTACGGACTTGAAACGCTGGCAGAGCAAATGGCAGTTTTCGACAAAATTCCATACGACGTGCAAATGGCTGAATTGATGGAATCGGTGCGCGATAATTTTGCGTCGAGCAAGGCCGAAATGAAAGAATTGATGGCCGTCTATCGTTCGAAAAATCTGGAAATAATGAAAAAGTTGATCGAGACTTCGGACAACCGGATCACGGCTGAACATCAGGAGGCCCTACTTTTTACGCGCAACCGGAACTGGATTCCGAGAATTGAAAAAATTGCGAAAGAAAAACCCACATTCTTTGGCGTAGGTGCCGGTCATTTGCCCGGAGCGCAGGGCGTTTTGGCCTTGCTACGCGAACGCGGTTACACGGTAGAGCCTGTTCAGTAACGCCACTGCCTTTCGCGGTTCAGCGCTTCCTCGGTTTCCAGAACTTCTGCCGGTAGTACCTTTAAGAACGATGGATGCTGCTCAATCGCGTACTCTATTTTTTCAACAATTTCCTCGATGCTGTCGTTTTCGTAATCGATTTCCATCGGTTTTTTGATGATAAGCGACTGCAGAATTCCCTTTTTCTTCACCATAAGTCCTTTCTTATCGAACGAGCGGCGAAACCCGTCAATAACAATCGGAACCACGATGGGTTTATGTTGTTTGATAATGTGTGCGGTGCCTTTTCGAACGGGCTTAAAAGACTTCGTAGTACCCTGCGGGAAAGTAATCACCCAACCGTCATCGAGGGCAGTTTTGATGTTTTCCGTATCGTTAAAATTCACTTCGCGTTTCACGTCTTTGCCGCCTGCACGCCAGGTGCGTTCTACGGTAATCGCGCCAACATACGCCAAAATACGCGGGAGAAGCCCTTTTTGCATGGTTTCCTTCGCGGCAACGTAGTAGATGTTCAGTTTCGGCTGCCAGAGATACCCGATGTTCCGGATATGATCGACCCGGCCGCTGAGGCTGGCGTTAAAAACGTGAAACATCGCAACGACATCGGCAAAATACGTCTGGTGATTGGAGATAAAAAGCACATTGGTTTGTGGGAGTTCCTTGATGATTTCCGAACCTTCAATCTGTAATTCGTTAAATCCGCGGTACCGCCGATGCGTGAGCGCGCCGAAGATTCGGATCAACCACTTTTTAATAAACAATATGTGTCCGAACGGATTTCTTTTAATCAGCCCCATGATATCCTTAAAAGCGTTGCAAAAGTACAAATAACGCGGCAAAAACAGCACACATTACCAATTAGTAAGAGTTGGGCGTTACCCGCAAGGCGGGTCGGGCTTTGCGTTCCAATCTTTTTGCCCTGAGAGGCAAAAAGGATTTTCACTTCAATCCCTAACGCGGCTTCTTCGGTGCAAGGATGTGCGGCAACCTGTCGCGCCATAGCTTGCAGCCCGTTAGTCCAGTGTTATTGAAAAAACATCTTTTAGTTCACTAAGAATCATGGCCGTGGCGCCCCAGATTACGGTATCGCCAACGACCAGTGCCGGCACTTCGATGTTGCGCGAATATGCGGTATCCATGGTGTGCAGTCGCACATTGTCATCGTTCATCAGGTCGGTTATGCGCAGCGCGACGATTTCTGCCACTTCCCGCGGATCCGGCTGAAATTGCGGTGTCTCGTGGCACACCGCAAGAAACGGATGAACCAGAAAATTGCTTGGCGGAATGTAGACCGGAGTAAATGCGCGGAGCACGGCAATTTGTGAAGTCGGCACCCCGATTTCTTCTTCGGTTTCGCGCAACGCAGCCGATTGCGGCGTCTCGTTAGCTTCGATCTTTCCGCCCGGAAAGGCCACTTGCGACGAGTGCACCCCTTTATAGGAGTTGCGGCGGATGAGGGCCAGACGGGCTTCATCGTGGTGAGGATACGCGAGCATGACCACAGAAGCTTCGCGAGGGTTGTGTACGGTGAGGTCAATTTTCTGCAGCAGCGCGGCGCGTTCCGGAGGCGACAATTTCAGGTGTGCCGCCTCACCCGGCAGGGTTACATTTAGTATTTTTGGGATGGCGCGCAGCAGCGCGTTAAATTCGATCATTAAATAAAAGTAGTACTTAACTCCTGAATGAGCAAGCGATGTACAGTAAAGCGGAAATGCAGCAAATGAAGCGGGAATTTTGGACAGGTTTCGCAGAAACCTATCCGAGAAAGTGGTTATTGTACGACACGAAGATTAAGGATTTTGCATTAAAATTTGATGCGGACCGGCGCACGGCCTCGGTAATGATTGAGGTGAGTCACCGCGATCGCGAGACCCGCATTCGTTATTTTGAAAAATTAGAGAGCCTGAAGTCGCTTCTGCTGCAGGATTATCTTCCCGATGCTGTTTACAGCTCCGGTATAGTTCTGGAAAGCGGCAAGGAAGTTTCCCGCGTATCGGTAGTTTTGGAAGGAGTTAGTCTTTCGAACCGGGCAACCTGGCCGTCAATTTATGATTTTTTCAGTGAGAAGATGACTGCGTTGGAGTTGTTTTTTTACGAGTTCGAGGATTTTATCAAGGATGTGTGAAGGAGCGGATAGCCGACAGGTTCTCGATAGCTATCGGCAGCGCCGCACCACTTAAAAAAAGAAAACCCAGCCGATTGGCTGGGTTTTCACTAAAAAAGGCGGTGACACGAGCCCAACGGCTGACACACTGCCACCGATAAAAACAAGAAAGCCCGACTTTACAGTCGGGCTTTCCACAAAAGAAAGGCAGTGACACAAGGGCTTTAGCCCGAACTGCGCCGTACCTATAAAAAAAGAACCCCGACCTTTTCAGGTCGGGGTTCCACAAAAAAAAGGCGGCGACACGAGCCGACAGGCGAACTGGCGTAGCAATCGATGCCAACGGCCGACACGGCCACCGATAAAAACAAGAAAGCCTGCCTGCCGGATGGTAGGCCTGCCTGCCGGCAGGCAGGCCTGCATG
>ERZ1066121.80-NODE-80-length-86428-cov-10.154377_pt1 | contig 86428 bp, 95 predicted proteins | sample MGYA00382768_ERZ1066121 | MGnify/ENA primary metagenome ERZ1066121 (study PRJEB33369, sample SAMEA5778351) | biofilm metagenome | biome: Industrial cooling water; feature: Water cooling tower basin; material: Biofilm | place: United Arab Emirates | collected...
ACAAGAAACTTCCTACAAGAAACTTCCTACAAGATGGGGTTTTGCTAGTTATAGTTGACCTAGACGTTTAGGTGTGATGGCTCTTAGTAGTTGAGGGGAAGGTACGGCGTCTCTGATATCTACCTTACGAGGGATGATTTTTTCTTGGAAATAGAAGTCTGCAACACGCTGTTGTTCGGCAATGATAGAAGGTGTTAGGGGTCTTAAGCGACGGACGGCTCGACGCGCGACTGTTTCTAAAACTAATGCGTCAATTTTTAGTTCGGGTGCAAAAGCTCTAGCAACTTCACCTGGGTTTTTATCAGACCATTCTCCAGCTTTGTCTGCTTCTTCTAAAAATACTCGCACTAATTCTGGATTTTCGGCAACAAATTCACGTCTAGCAATGTAAAATCCACCCAAGGTGTTAATGCCCGCTGCATTTCTCAGATTGCGAATAGGAATGCTTTTTTCTACAAGTGCTAAAAATGGGTCGCCACCTACCCAAACCTCAACTTTGTTTTGAATGAAGGCGTCGCGCGCTTCGGATGGGGTTAAACCAACTACTTGAACGTCACTAATTTTTAAGCCTACCTCTCTCAATGCTCTTGCTAATAAATAGTGTGCATTAGAACCTCTTTGAAAGGCAACTTTCTTGCCTTTAATATCTGATAATTTTTTAATTGGAGAGTTGGCTCTAACGATAATACCTTGGTTTGCACCTTTACTAGGTCTACGTCCAGCAATATAGATAATTTCTTTTAAGCCTGCGGCTTGGGAAAATATTGGCGGTGTTTCTCCAACTGTACCAATATCTACTCTATTGGCATTCATTGATTCTATTAATTGCGGTCCTGCTGGAAATGGTCCAATCCAGTTTACAGTTACGCCTAATGCTTTAAAACGTGGCTCTACAGTTTTTCTGATTTTAACTACATCTCCAGATGTTTGATAAGCCAAGTTAATAACTTTAGACTTAAATCTGGGCTTTGTCTGCGCTTGAGTCGTTTGTACCAAGGCGCCTGTCAAAGGAGTTGATAGGGCAAATAATCCCACTACTGCATATTGAACAATGCGCTTTAAGGCTGTGCGACGCTGCGGTAAGAATGGAATTTTCATGGTTTTTATGAAAGCTAGTTTAGGTTGGTTTCAGACTTGCGTTTGCTTCCCGTGAACTAGAACACCGATTCAATTTCATTTTTATCGGCAGAGACACCATGATAAATGTATTTAATTAACAATTTTGAACACCAATTTTCTACTATTGATGCTGTGTTCTATTTAATGTGGTTGGGAACTCTGTTAATTGCTTTAATGATTCGACAAACACTTTGGTCTTATATTGATGTTTATCTTCACCAAATCATTAGCAATATTTTTAAGAAAAAATTGTCATTCTGAACGTAGCGAAGAATCTAAAAATCCGCTGCAAATAGAGATGCTTCACTACGTTCAGCATGACATTTAACATACTTACTAAAAAGGACGACTACCTGCAAGGCTAACTCTGTGTAAGACTCTTCGTTCGGAAGGGTCAAATGCTTCGCGATAATGTAGAGTAGCTTGGTTATCCCAGTAAACAATATCACCCACTGACCATTTATGTTGATAATAGAATTGTGGCTGATTTAAATGTTTACGTAATCGTTCAATTAGTGCGGCGCCTTCTTGTGGTTCTAAGCCAACAATTTCAACTTCAGTTGCAGCATCCAAATATAAATGCTTTTTGCCGCTTTCTGGATGTGTTCTAACTAAAGGATGAGGGAAAACAGGACTAATTAGGGGTATAGTGTTATCTAAGCGGTAAGGTTTTCTCGGTTCGTTGCGGTCGTGTAAAAACGGGTTGTAGGTAATTAATTGTAAATTTGCTATCTCGTTTTTGGTGGTTTCGTCTAAAGTTTCATAGGCTAAATTGGTATTTAACCAGTAAGTATTGCCACCTACAGAAGGTATTTCTAAGGCGTAAAGTAATGAACCACTCGAAGGATAAGGCGTCCATTTATGGTCTGAATGAAAGGTCAGTTCGCCTGTTCCTGTATATCCTCCATCAACGTTTGAGACGGGAATTATTACTGGAGTTACTCCTGGTTGAGATGCTAATACTGGAGTTTCATCTGATGGGACAAATAGTGAGCCAAAGTAAAAGGCAAAATTCAAAAACTGTTGATCAGTCAGCTTTTGTTCTTTAAATATCAAGATGTGGTAATCGCGCAAAGCTTGTTTTAGTTGCAAAATTTTTTCTGGCGCCACTGCTTGACCTGCATCTAGTCCGGTAACAACGGCACCTAGTGGTGCATTGAGAGGAGTAATTTTAAATTCTATTGCGGTTGCTGTAGACATGATTTTTCCCTAATTTTGTACGAAATATTTATTTTTTGGCTAGGACTTCTTGTGGAGTAATTTTGGCGTAATCTTCTGGTTTTAAAAATTGTTCTCTGACATCTACTTTTTTAGGGATTTGTCCTAAGCTGTACCATTTATCTGCTACTTCTTGTTGTTTGGTAATGATTTGCTCTGTGATTGGAACTAAAGTAAAATCGTACTTATCGTGCATAGCTACTAAGGTTGGTACGTCAAGTTGAGTTACAGGAGCAAGCAGTTCCGCTAATTCTTTAGGGTTATTCTTTGCCCAATTTTGCTCTTTTTGGAATTCGTCAAGGAAGATTTTGATAGCTTCTTGATTATTGTCATAGAAAGCGCGCGATGTTGAAAAGAAGCCGTTAGTATCACGCAAACCATTACCACCGTCGATTAAAACACGCCCAACGTTTTTCTGTACGTTTCTGGTGACAAACGGTTCCCAAATAAACCAAGCGTCAACTCTATTTTGGCTAAATGCAACGTTGGCATCTGGAGGTGGTAGAAAAACTGACTCGACGTCACTAAGTTTTAGTCCTTCTTTTTCTAATGCTCTGACAAGTAGGTAATGACCTATCGATGCTTTTTGGAAAGCTACTTTTTTACCTTTTAAATCTTTGACGCTTTTTACAGGGGAGTTAGCGGGAACTAATAATGAAATAGACCTACCATCAGAGGAATTAGCAGCTAAGTAAACGAGAGATGAGCCTGCTGCTTGTGCAAATACTGGTGGTGATTCTGCTGTGGAGGCAATATCTAGTCCACCTGCGTTAATAGCTTCTAGTTGTTGTGGTCCTGCTGCAAACTCAAGCCATTGTACTTTATAGCCTAGAGGTTCTAATCTTTTTTCTAAATTACCTCTTTTTTCTAAAGAAGCAAGAGCGGTAAGTTGTTTTGAACGAACTATGCGTATTGTTCTACCACCTGTTGTTGTTTGACTTGCTGCTTCTGTACTAGTAGGTGAAGCTGCTTGGTCAGGTTGTGAAGTTTGTGTTCCACAACCTACTAGTGATGTTGAAAATGCCATACAGGCGCCGAGAAGGAATAATACTGAACGGCGAGTTGTTCGGTTGTTACCAAGGTTTTTCCAGTCTTGCATAGTTTTATTTATTGCTTCTTGTGGGTGTTTTGATTGCAGAAATATTTTTAGCAAATAATGCTTATACGACAGCTTTTGTCAAATTAACTTTCTATCTGTGAGCGTGCTTTACCTGTCTTTTAATATAATAGACTATTCACTGATTTAATCAAGTAGTTTGATTTACTAGTAAGCACCATCTTTACATAGGTATTTTAATTTATTAAACGAATAATATAAAATTTACTTTTATAAATATGAAAAATAAGGTGGAGTTAACCACCTTAACAAAGGGAACAAATAAAGGGCTAAAATATTTAGTTCTATATAGATTTAATTTAATATAATTTGCTGTTGAGTTTTAGAAATAGAAGTGGGAGTAAGAGTTGATTTATAAAGTAAATATTTAACCTCTGTAAGTTGGGTTACGCAAAGCCTCCACCCAACCTACATTTTAACCTTATACATGTACTCTAACCCACTCCTTGCTACTATCAACCGGAAACTGTAAAAAGTATATGATTGTTGCTTCTGTAAGTATCCTTATATCAACAAAAATAAAGTTTGTCATTAGCCACGCAGGTTATAATCTTAGTTCTATTCAAACAGCATGAAAATTGAGAATTTTATTATTTGTTTTAAGAAAAAGTAGAGTGGGAAATGAAAAACCCACACTACCAATTAACGAGTAGATGTCCTTTAATTATTATTAGGTCGGTGCGTTACGCACCCTACGAATATTGGGTGACTAAGGGGAGTTGATTATTGAGTACCCAGTCACCTACTGCCCGTAGTTTATAATTTACTGGGTCATGAAGAGTAAAGGTACGTAAATCTCGCCAGTAACGGTCAAACCCATATTTAGTTGCTGTCGCACGTGTTCCTGTGACTTCAAAGATGCGATTTGTTATGTCTAGTCCTACGCGCGTTGCTAATGCTTTGGCTGCAAATACTGCAATTGCTACTTCTCCTCGTTCTTCGTGTGATAGTGATGTTTCTTTTTCCCACGCTATTTGAACTTTTTGAGCAGCTTGCTCTGCAAGACCATTTGCTGCCTGGATTTGAATCCAAAAATCTCCATAATCGTGTAATATGTATGGGTCTTGCGTAGCGCTTTCAACCCCAGATGTAATCCACGGTCTAGTATTTGTTTTTGTATATTCACGAGCCGCAAAAAAGGCGCCTTGAGTAATTCCCAAGTATACATAGGTTTTTGTAAGTTGGGCGATAATGCCGAGAAACGTCGAAAACGCATTATCTGGAGGTGCGGGATACCCCAATATCTCATTTGAGTACACCAAAACGTTGTTGAATGTAAAACTGTTGCTGTCTGTACGCCGTTGTCCAATGTTATCCCAATCTTGATTTGAGGTTAACCCTTCTCTGTCTCTTGGTATTACAAAAATATAAGGCAATTCGCCGCCTTCGGGCAAAGCAGAAAATACTCGTAAGTCAGCAACGTTGATACCAGTCCCAAAACTTTTCACTCCCTGTACACGAAAGTTCTCTCCATCTGGAGTAATTTTTAATCTAGTATCTCTTGTATTAATTGCATTTGCCCAAAACCAATTATTCTTAGCTGTTTCTCGATAATATCTTTCTTTTTGCTCACTCGTTCCCGAAACATGAGCCAAAGCGGTTAAATTCAAATGATTACCATATAATTGACCAATTGAACCATCAGATTTAGATAGTTCTTGAACAATTTTTAATGCATCACTCCAAGTTGCTCCAATTCCTCCATATTGTTTAGGAATTACTAAAGGAAGTAAACCACTTTCACGCAATTTATTAATTTCTTCAGATGGCGCCCCACCTTTGTTATCTCTTTCTACGGCGGATTGCTCTAACTCTTTTGTTAAAGAAACAGCTATATCAATATAATCTCTAGGTTTTGTAATATCTAGCACCATAACGGGAGCATCCTTGATTTTAAGTAATAGATAGCAATCTTGTAGAGGATGACTTCAAAACTGCTATCCGTTTGCTAGAGAGGAGAACAATTGTCTTAGGGTAGGCACTGCCGAGCAATTAGGAATTGATAGGCAGTGGACTGCCTAATTACTTTTTTAATTGTTTGAGAACTTTATCAGTTTCATCTCGACTTGCTACGGATGTTTGTTTATTTCCCCAACCAACGCTGTTACGATAACTGCCTAGTAAACCTGCTTCTTCTAGTTCTTTTTCTTGAACTGTTGAAAGTGGCTCGACTTGTGGTGCCACGTATAAGGCGTTGGCTGGGCAGTATAATTCGCACATGAAACAAGTTTGACAGTCGCTTTGTCGCGCGATAATTGGCAAACTTTCAGTTACTGCATCGAATACATTTGTTGGGCAAACGCTGACGCATATATTACATTTTATACAGCGTGATTCGCTTATTAGTTCTATCACTTTGCTACTCCTGTTTAGTTTTGGAGGGTTGAGGCGGTAGTGAGGACAAGGGCGGGTTTACTGGATGGTTATACTGTTTTAGGTTATGGGTTAACCCGCCCTTACTAGATTTGAGATTTTTGGGTTTGAGATTTGGAAATTGTGGATTATGCAGTAGTTGTTGTGTTCTGACCCAAACTTGATCTAAACCACCGCTAACTAAATAGTGCTGCTGGTCTGGGTCTTGTTTTGGATAGTCAAGGTGTTTGTGCATTCCGCGCGTTTCTTTTCGGAAGCAAGCGCTGGCATACATCCATCTTGCTGTGGCAACCATTGCTGCAATTTCACGCCAGCGTACTAGTTGTTTTTGTTCGACTCGACTAGTTGATATTTCTGTCCATAAACCCTGTAGTACTCCTATTGATTTAGATAAGTTTGCTTCTGAACGAAAGTAATTTTTGTCGTAGGGAAATACTTCTGCTTGTACTGCTTTGATAAATTCTTCAGCTGTATATATTGATGAACGTTTGCTTGTTGGCTGTAATGCAGCTTGCCCTGTAGGTTTTAATCGGCGCCGATTTGTTCCATAACTTAATCTTAAAGCATGTTCGGCGGCTGCTTCACCCGACCAATAACCTGATGAAATTGCCCAAGCTGCGTTATGACTGCCACCTCCTGTAAAGGCGCCGCAAATTAGCTCGCGCGTTGCAGCATCACCAGCAGCATAAAGTCCAGATATGGAAGTCGCACAATTATCATCAATTATCCTAATACCACCTGTACCTCGCACTGTTCCTTCTAAACGAAGTGTGATTTCAAAACGTTGAGTAAATGGATTAATTCCTGTGCGGTCAAAAGGTAAGAAAAAATTTGGTTGTGACAAACGCATACTAGATTGCATTTGTTCTGTAGCTTTGTCTAATATTGCGTAAACAGGTTGATTTAATAATGTTTTCGCGATTACTGAACGCCCTTTTTGAGAACCTGCTCCAGGTATTATTGTACCGTCTGCATAAGTAAAGGTAGCCCAGTTGTAAAATAGCGTTTTTGTTACAGAGGAAAAAGCAGGAGAGATGCCGTAAGCATTAGAAAATTCCATTCCTGACATTTCGGCACCTGCTTCCGCTGCCATTAGGTATCCATCCCCGGTTAGAACGTTGCAGCCTAACGCTTTGCTCAAAAAAGCACAACCGCCAGTGGCAATGATGGTACTATGCGACCGTACTATCCATTTACCGTTTGTCTGACGATTAACTCCTCTAGCACCACCCACAGCACCTTCATCATCTACCAGCAATTCTAAAGCTGGGCTGTGGTCTAAAACTCTCACTCCTGCACGTTTAATGTGCCTCCGCATCAAACGCATATAATCTGCTCCCTGTAAACTTATCCGTACAGGTTCGCCATTTTTATCAACAGGAAAAGGATAACCCCAATCTGCTAACAAATTAACATTTGTATAAGTTCTATCTAGTACACGGCTCATCCAACGACGGTCTGATAAAAACCCACCCAAAGATTCCCTACTCGTCATTGCTTCTAAACGTGCTGCTGGTTCTGGTGGCACATACCAAACACCATTCCCCGATGCTGCAGCACATCCAGTTGTTCCGCAATACCCTTTATCGACGAGAATAACCGAGGCGCCTTGTGATGCAGCACTCCAAGCTGCCCAAGTACCAGCGGCGCCACCTCCGATTACAAGTACATCAGTATCTAGGTTGATATCAAAATCGGTCGTTAGTGTCGTCGTCATCAAGAACCACTTCTCCATCGATAAAATATGGGTTAGACAGGCTACCAGTTATATACACTGCGCCCTGCCATCTAAACTAAAACTCAGCTACCATTTTACCTTTTTTAATCTACTTTAACTTGATTGATTAACCGTATTTTATTAAGATTAAGTTTTGCACAACTCGTCTCAAAAAGCAAGTGTCTGGTTAAAAAAATTTTGGCAACGGATGATGAACGGATGGATTGTTTGCAACCAACAATCCATCCGTTGCAAGAGGACTAACATCTATCTAGTTATAGATGTTAAAACAAAAAAATAAATGTAGCAGATTGATACTTGTGTTTGAAAATCAGGTATGTAACTATCAATTATAACAAGCCTAAAATACAGTAAATCGGTAGGCTTTAAGTAGCTTTTAATGAAGTTAAGTGAGGGTGGCACCTGCGAACGGTGCTGTAAAATTTGATTAAACTTCTGTATTGAATTGGGCGGAACAGTAGAGCTTTCACCTATTCATCTATATATTTGTTGCGTGGTGCGTGCAATAGGATTTTGATTTCCCCGTATATTAAACACTTCCAAAAAATTCATTCTCCATCTTAAGAGTGGAATGGGCACAACCATCTTGTGGAATGGGCATCCTTGCCCGTCCATCTATATCCATCTAAAAACATTAACTCATGTGAGGAACAATTTAATGTCTAAGCTTTCTTGGAACTATCTAGTCTTAATTCCATCCCTTTTTAATGCAATCTTAGCTGTATCTACTGTAGCAAGTGCTGAGTCGATACCAAATCCTCAACCTAAATCACCTTTAAATTCTATAACAGAAGTTTCAGTTTCTCAACTAACTTCACAAACTAATTCGATTGGACAAGTCACATCAGTTTCCCAACTTTCGGATGTGAAGCCTACAGATTGGGCATTTCAAGCATTACAGTCTTTGGTAGAGCGCTACGGCGTAATTACAGGATTACCAGATGGTACATTCCAAGGAAATCGTTCTTTGACTCGGTATGAGTTCGCCGCAGGCTTGAATGCAGCGCTCGATAAGATTAATGAAGTCGTTTTTACTGCCACTGAAGATGCGGCAACAAAAACGGATGTCGCAACGCTGCAAAAACTGCAAGAAGATTTTGCTGAAGAATTAACGACACTGCGAGGTCGAGTTGATAAGTTAGACGCGCGTGTAACAAAGCTTGAAGGCAATCAATTTTCTACAACAACCAAACTAACAGGACGAGCAACATTTCTACTTGCAGATACATTTGGTGAGCGTGCGAATGGTAAAACTGATGATACGAATACAACTTTTTCTTACCAAGCTTTGCTCAACTTGCAAACCAGCTTCACTGGTAAAGATCAACTGACAACTAGTTTGTCGGCTGTGAACGTTCCTGTTTTAGCGGGTAGTACGGGAACTCAACAGACACGTTTTAATATTGACTACTCACCAAGCGCTCGTTTTTCTGACGGTAGTTTGTTTCTGAACCAGTTAGTCTACCGTTTCCCCGTCGGTAAACAAGGTACAGTTTGGGTTGGCGCCAGACAGCTTCAACCAGCCGCTTTTCTTCCTACTTTGAATCCTTTGGTTGGTGGTGTTAGTGGTGCCGTATCAAGATTTTCAACGTTCAACCCGACTATCTACCGACCTGGGTTTGATGGTGCTGGCGCCGCTTTTGCGTATAAATTCAATGACAAACTCCAATTCAACGCGGGTTATATCACAGATGATACTCAAGCGAATAAACCTAGCGTTGGAGTTTTTAAGAATAACTACAATGCAATTGCTCAGTTAACTATTACACCATCACCCAAGCTTGATGTTGCTCTGACTTACAACCACAAATATTTTGCGAATCCGACTATTGACTCTACAACTGGTAGAGTTGACCCTTTAACTAATTTCAATTTGACTGGTGGTACAGGTACAGTCAATGCTTTCCGTCCTTTTGAACAGAATGCCACTGCGTCTGATAACTTCGGACTGCAGTTTAATTGGAAAGCTGCTAGTACTTTTCACTTAGGTGGTTGGTTTGGTTATACAAATGCATCCCAAGTCAGTGGACCAAATAACAGCGCAACTATTATTAACGGCGCCCTTACCTTGGCTTTCCCTGACCTCGGCAAAAAAGGTAATCTAGGCGGGTTTGTTATTGGTATTCCTCCCAAAGTTACCAGCAGCACCTATCGTCCTAGAGTTGGGGCGCCGCTTCGACAAGACTCTGATACTTCTCTGCATCTAGAAACTTTTTATACCTATAAAGTAAATAACAACGTTAGCGTTACGCCTAACTTGTTCGTAATTTTCAACCCAGAAGGTAACAGCGCTAACTCTCCTATCTGGGTAGGTGCCGTCCGTACTACCTTTACTTTCTAGGCGTACTTGTACCAATTTGACTTATTAATTTACGGAATTTCGTGTAAAATCATAGCTATAATCTACGATAACTTTATCAAGTTTTAGTAGTTTGTAGCTATAGTGACCCTTAAGGAGAAGCACCCATTACCTCATGAGTAATAAATTTTTCAAAAATAAAGTGGCTAAACAGTTGCTGCCTTGGGCTGTACCTGTGCTGTTGTTAATCACCTGGCAACTTCTGGTAGAATCTGGTTTTCTTTCGACTCGTATCTTACCAGCACCGACTAGTGTAGTTACGACGGCGATAAATTTAACGCTATCTGGGGAATTATTCCGGCATATAGGAATTAGCGCCGCACGAGCAATTTCTGGTTTACTTATAGGTGGAAGCATTGGTTTAACATTGGGTTTTATCAATGGTATTTTTCCAGTTGCGGAAACACTATTTGATACGTCGGTGCAAATGATTCGCAATATTCCAAACTTGGCATTAATTCCACTGGTGATTTTATGGTTTGGTATTGGGGATGTCGCTAGATTGTTTTTGACTTCTTTGGGTGTTTTCTTCCCAATGTATATCAATACCTTTTACGGAATTCGCAATGTAGACCAGAAATTAATCGAAATGGGTCAAGTTTATGGATTAAGTTCTAGAGAACTACTGACCGAAATTATTATTCCTGGTGCGTTGTCTTCAATATTGGTCGGTTTGCGTTTTGCTTTAGGTATTATGTGGTTAACACTAATTGTTGCAGAAACAATTGCCGCAGACTCTGGTATTGGTTACATGGCAATGAACGCGCGCGAGTTTATGCAAACAGATATCGTAGTATTAAGTTTAATTTTATATGCCTTACTGGGCAAAATTGCGGATGTTGCCGCTAGAACATTGGAAGCGAAATTTTTAGCGTGGAATCCCAACTACAATCGTGTGTAAATTAAGCAAGACAATTAAGGAGTTTATAGTATGGCGCCAGCGAAAGGTACACATTTAAAAGTTTGGGACTTACAAAAGGCTTATGGAAGTAAAACGGTTTTACATTCACTAAATTTAGAAGCACAACCAGGAGAGTTTATTGCAATAGTTGGGCGTAGTGGTTGTGGTAAAAGTACATTATTACGTTTGATTGCTGGTTTAGAAGCACCTACCGATGGTGGAGTATTACTAGATGGAGAACCCTTGCATCGGTTAAGTGATTCTGTAAGAGTAATGTTTCAAGATTCGCGCTTGTTGGAATGGAAGCGTGTTTTTGATAATGTTGGTTTGGGATTAAAGGGTGAAAATCGGCAGAAGTTAGTAAAGTGGGCATTAAAGCAAGTAGGACTTGAAGAGCGAGCTAACGATTGGCCAGTTATACTCTCAGGAGGGCAACGTCAACGGGTAGCGTTAGCAAGAGCATTGGTAAGCTCACCACGCTTATTACTGTTAGATGAACCTTTGGGCGCCTTGGATGCTTTGACTCGAATTGAAATGCACCACTTAATTGAAACTTTATGGCAGGAACAAGAATTTACAGCACTTCTAGTAACTCATGATGTAGAAGAAGCTGTAGTACTTGCTGATAGAGTGGTGTTAATTGAAGCAGGACAAATTGTTCTAGACGAAGAGGTAAATCTTCCACGTCCAAGAGACAGAGCAAATCCAATATTTGTAGAAATTAGAGAAAGAGTGTTAGAGCGAGTCATGCGTCGCGAAGGCGCCAGTTTAGTTGCGGGATTAACTCAACGTTAGAGGATGTCATTCTGAGCATAATGAAGAATCTAATATCTCAGTGTATACACCAGATGCTTCACTACGTTCAGCATGACATAGAATGACACTTTTAAACAGTCAGTATATGGAGAAATTTAGGTGAAACTTATCTTATCAATTGATATAGCTGCTGATATTGGAGTACATTTATCATCTAATGTTAAAGTTGTGCAGGTAAATAGAGATGGTGACTTTGACAGTGATGTTAGTGGCGCCGAAGTTCTTTATTTAAGTTGGCCTTTTCTTAAAAATCATATCCTTGATAATATATTCTCACAAGTTCCTACATTGCGTTGGCATCACACGACTAGCGCTGGAGTGGAGCATATCTTAACAAAATATTTGGATATTTATTTGGAGCGCGATATCATTCTTACTAATGGTGCGGGACTTCATGCAATTCCTATTGCCGAATTTGTTATTGCTTATATGCTTTCTCACGCCAAGCATTTACCAGAGTTACACGCTTTACAAATTCAACGTCAATGGAAACGAGGTTTTAATATTGAAGAATTGACTGATACGACTTTATTAATTATTGGCGCCGGTGGTATTGGACAAGAAATTGCTGCGCGCGCTAAAGCTTTCGGTATAAAAGTTTTAGGTAGTCGGCGCCATCCCCAACCCGCAGCTAACTTTGATTTAGTAGTAGGTGCTTCGGAGTGGCGCCATCTTTTACCAAAAGCTGATTATGTAGTAATTGCAACACCTTTAACACCAGAAACTAAAGGTTTAATTGATGAAGCTGCACTGCGCTTATTAAGTCCTAATGCGTATTTAATTAATATTGCGCGAGGTGCAATTATTGACGAAAATGCACTCGTAAAAGCTCTTAGAGAAAGATGGTTCGCAGGCGCCGCATTAGACACGACTACTATAGAACCATTACCAGCAGATAGTCCATTATGGTCGCTTGATAATGTATTTTTAACACCACATTGCACGGCACATTCGCCAAAACTAAACCAACGTTCAGTAAAATTATTTATCGATAATCTCACACGTTTCCAAGTTAGATTACCGTTACAAAATGTAGTAAATAAGCAAGCAGGATACTAATATTACAAAAATAAAAATAAAAATCAGGAATAAAATTAATGGCACATCTTTTTGAACCAATCAAAATTCGTGAAGTTACGTTCCGCAACCGTATAGCAGTTTCACCAATGTGCCAATATTCTAGTACAAATGGATATGCCAACGAATGGCATTTAATTCATTTAGCTTCCCGCGCGGTTGGTGGTGCAGGTTTAGTTTTTACAGAAGCTGCTGCTATTGAACCCAAGGGACGTATTAGTCCTCAAGACTTGGGAATATGGTCTGATAAACACATCGAATATTTGGAAAAGATTGTTCATAGTATAGATAAATATGGAGCAGTTGCAGGTATGCAACTTGCTCATGCAGGCCGAAAAGCTAGTACAGCAAAACCTAGTCGTGGAGGAAAACCAGTAGATGAGTCTCAAGAAGGGTGGCGCCCAGTAATTTCTAGTAGTGCCATTCCATTTAGTTCAGAACATCCAACACCTGAAGCTTTAACTATTGAAGGTATTCAAGAAATCATAAATGCTTTTGTTCAAGCTGCTAAACGTTCTGCACAAGCTGGATTTAAAGTAATTGAAATTCATGCAGCACACGGATATTTACTACATCAATTTCTCTCACCACTTGTTAACCAACGCGAAGACGAATATGGTGGAAGCTTTGAAAATCGTATTCGTTTATTAGTAAAGATTGTAGAGCGAGTACGCAGAATTTTGTCAGATAAATACTTACTTTGGGTAAGAATTTCTGCAACTGACTGGGTAGAAAACGGTTGGGATATTGAACAAAGTATAGCTTTGAGTCAAAAATTAAAATCTCTGGGAGTAGATGTAATTGACAGCTCATCAGGCGGAATTATTCCAGGTGTTAACATTCCATTAAAACCTGGTTATCAAACAGAATTTGCCGAACGTATTCGACGTGAAGCAGATATTGCCACAGGCGCCGTTGGTTTAATTACATTGCCCGAACAAGCAGATGAAATTATTCGTACAGGTAAAGCAGATATAGTATTGCTAGGAAGAGAATTACTCCGAAACCCTTACTGGGCACATTCAGCAGCTAAACAACTAGGACACGAAAAACTCTGGCCTCTACAATACGATAGAGCTTGGTAATAATTTGCAACCTATACAACGGATGTAACGGATGTTCATATCATGTCCGGTTGATTACCTATAATGTAGAGACGTTACATGTAACGTCCCTACGACGTTTGCCTGTACTACAAGTTTATTGTCGGTTGCCAAATAACTTTACAATTTATTAGATAAGCTAACAGTTAGATATACAAAATTTTATTGAGATAGAATTGTATTTCACAAAACGATATGTAATGATATAATAAATACGGTAAACCGACCGATAAATAGTAGTATACCTGTTTGACTGGTATGCTGACAAGTTTTCATTCACAGTACTTTCGGGGAAAAAATTTCATGAGTACAGTACAACTTTACTTTGCAAAAGGTTCTACTTTTTCTCAACGCACCCGTGTTGTTCTGCTCGAAAAAGGTATTGAATTTACTCCAATTGAAATAGATTTGCAGAATAAACCTGCTGAGTTCACACAAGTTTCACGATATGGCAAGGTTCCCGCTATCAAGCATGGGGATGTTGAAATTTATGAATCAGCCATTATCAATGAGTATCTAGATGAGGTGTTTCCAGAACCTCCTTTATTACCTCGTGACCCAGCAGCGAAAGCTGTTGCTCGTATTTTGATTGACTACGCGAACACTCGTTTAGTCCCTGGATTTAATAAACTACTAAGGGGTAAAGATACGACTGAACAAGAACAGGGACGAAAAGAGTTTACAGAATCTCTACTATATATAGAGCAAGAAATATTAGGTAAGCTTTCTAGTGGTGGACAATACTTTTTAGGGAATAAGCTGAGTTTAGTTGATATTAGCTTTTATCCTTGGTTTGAACGCCTACCATTATTGCAACGCTTTCGTAACTTTGCTTTACCATCTGAAACACCTCGCTTGCAGGAATGGTGGAATGTCTTGCGTGAAAGAGAGTCAATAAAAGCAGTAGAAAATCCTACTAGCTATTATATCGAGCGATTCTCGAAGATTCTCGGTACACCAGCTTTTGCAACTGCAAATCGTAATTAGTGCGAGGATTAAACCTATGAGTATAAACAGCCAAGTGTTAGAAGTTGCTGTAGTTGATGAATTGCCTTATATAGAGGCAAATCTTCACTATCTTATTCCAATGGCAGAAAAACCTGTCATCTATATCGATGAACCACCACCAGGTATTCCACGGTACAACGGTAAATATGAAGCTTACAAATTACCAATTCGTAATGCTCGATTTATAAAGCGTAATTTATTTTTAGACCAAGAAGGTTTTACATTTGTTAATCATCATAGTGCAGTAAGTAACTTCTATGATGACTCGGAGATTCGTCGTGTTTATTATCCTGAAGCTGAACAACTTTTGCTCAAAGCAACAGGCGCCACAAAAGTGATAGTGTTTGACCATAACGTCCGTAATGCACAACGCGCGCAGCAAAATCAAAACAATGCAAAAGAACCAGTCAAGCGTGTACATAATGACTTTACCGCTAAATCTGGTTATAATCGTGCGAGGTTAGTTTTGGAAGCATTGAAAATAGAAGATGCAGAAGCACTTTTACAACGTCGATTCAGTATAGTTAATGTATGGCGCCCAATTGCTGAACCAGTGCAAGAACACCCATTGGCAATATGTGACGCTCAAAGCATGGCAAAAACAGACCTGATAGCAAGTGACCTTGTATACCGTGACCGTGTTGGTGAAACCTATGGTATTATATATAACCCAATGCACCAATGGTTTTATTTTCCTCAAATGCAGAAGCATGAGGTAGTACTTATTAAGTGTTTTGATTCTTCTTCTAATATCGACGCTAGATTTACTGCTCACACTGCATTTGAAGACCCGACAAGTTTACCAGATGCTCCACCACGAGAAAGCATTGAACTGCGAACTCTAGTTTTTTATTGAGTCCTAGATTAAGAAAATTTTTTCTTGTGGGGTGGGCATCCTTGCCCGCCCTAATATAAGAACGGGCGAGGACGCCCATTCCACAAGACCGCCCATTCCACAAGATGGTTAATTTAATTTTTGGAAATCTTATTATTAATATAGATGTTAAAAGATTCATCTGAATTAGAAATTACTACAGATTCACGCCTCGCAGTAGCTGCAATCAATGAATTTACCGATGAATGCGAGCGTGTTGGTAACAATACCCAAGTTATCAAACAAGCTGTAGAAGCAGATGCAAATTGCGTCATCGCAAATACATTGGTTGCAGCTTTTCATTTATTTTCAGGTCAAAATGATGCTTTGACTGCGGCGCCTTATATAAATAACGCCAGTTTGAATTTACGACACGCGAACAAAAGAGAAAAGCTTTATGTTGCAGCTATCGAAGCTTGGGCAAAACGCGACATTAAAAACGCAATTGTTTATCACGAAACGATTGCCGAACACTACCCTCGTGATTTAGCGTCAGTTCATATTGCCCAGTATCATTATAGAAATATTGGTGACAGTGAAGGATTGCTGCGAATAGCCGAGAAAGTAGCAGAAGCCAATCTTGATAATCCGTATATGTATGGAATGCTAGCTTTTGGGTTAGAAGAATGTCACCGTTTAGAAGAAGCAGAAATTGTTGGACGAAAAGCGGTTGAAATGAAACATAATAATCGTTGGGCACAACATGCTGTAGCTCACGTTCTCGAAACCCAAGGGCGCCTTGATGAAGGAATAGCTTGGATGGAAAGCGTCCGAGATACTTGGGAGTCTTCTAGCGAGGCATTTTATAATCATCTTTGGTGGCATACAGCGCTTTATCATCTTGATGCTGATGATATTAACAAAGTACTGGAAATTTACGATACGCAGATTTGGGGACGTGCCAGAAAAGACAACGGACGAGAGCAAATAAATGCAATCTCACTGTTATTACGGTTACAGTTGCGAGGTATTGACGTTAGCGCGCGATGGCGAGAAATAGCTGATTATTTGTATCCTAGATTGCACGAACATCTTATCCCGTTTTTAGACTTGCAATATATTTATGCTTTAGTGCGGGGTGGTAGAAATGATTGGGCAGTAGAAATGTTAGATAGCATAAAAAATTATGCAGATAAAGCCCAACCTTATGCTCAAAAAACTTGGAGAAATATCGCATTACCCGCAGCTTATGGAATGATTGCTCATGCTCAAGGCAAATGGCTTGATACGATAAATCAACTAGAGCCAGTATTACCCAAATTATATTCAACAGGTGGTTCTCATGCTCAACGAGATTTATTTGAACAAATTTATCTTGATGCTCTCATTCATGCAAATGAAAACGAGAAAGCACTCTTACTATTATCAAAGCGTAACACTGCCCGCAGCAATATTCCGATAACGCAGCGACAGTTAGCTAATGTACACAGTAATTTAAACGCAGGGTAAACATCATGACTAAATATGTCAATCTTGGTAAAAGTGGATTAAAAGTATCTCGGTTATCGCTTGGTACAATGACTTATGGTTCACGTAAATGGCGCGAATGGGTGTTAGAAGAAGAAGAAAGCCGTCCTTTCATCAAACTGGCTTTAGAATTAGGTATTAATTTCTTTGATACTGCTGATGTTTACTCGTTAGGCGCCAGTGAGGAAATTCTTGGACGCGCGCTTAAAGACTTTGCCAAACGCGACCAAGTTATCATAGCCACCAAAGTTTACAACCAAGTTGGTGATGGACCTAATGACCGAGGACTTTCTCGCAAACACATCTTTGATAGTATCGATGCTTCATTACGGCGCCTGGAAACAGACTACGTAGACTTATATCAAATACATCGTTGGGATAACGAAACACCGATAGAAGAAACCCTCGAAGCACTCCACGACTTAATCAAAATAGGTAAAGTCCGTTACATAGGTGCATCGAGTATGTACGCATGGCAATTTGCTAAAGCCTTATATACTGGCGACAAACACGGCTGGACACGGTTTGTATCAATGCAAAATCACTACAACTTAGTCTACCGAGAAGAAGAACGCGAAGTAATTCCTCTTTCCATAGCAGAAGGAGTTGGAATAATACCTTGGAGTCCACTCGCGCGAGGTTTATTAGTCGGAAACCGTCAAAAACAAGGTTATGGAGAAACACTGCGCGCAAAAACAGACGAATTTGCTCACAGTCTTTATTATGATGACTTAGATTTTCAAGTCGTTGACCAAGTTATTAACCTAGCAAAAGAACGTGGTGTCAAACCAGCACAAATAGCTTTAGCTTGGCTATTACACAAACCTGGCGTAACTGCTCCTATCGTTGGCGCCAGTAAAATAGAGCATTTAAAAGAAGCAGTTGAAGCTATAGATATATCGCTATCAGATGAAGAAATTAAATTATTGGAGGCGCCTTATAGACCACATCCTATTTTGGGACATCGTTAGTAGTTTATATGATTAATCATCATATATCGCAGTCCGCGCATCATTTGTAAAATCAGCACGTTGTAGAGACCGTATTAATACGGTCTCTACGTAGATATAATCAGAAATTATTATAATGATTCAAGAATGGCAACAAGGCTAGCTACAGAACAATTTGAAGCTCTTAATAATTATAAAGAACTAAATGAGCCAATAATAGAAGCTGTCAAAACTCTGCTGCTAAATATTGGAGAAGAACCAGAACGCGAAGGACTACTGAGAACTCCAAAACGAGTAGCAGAAGCAATGCGGTTTCTCACCAGTGGTTACAACCAGTCTTTAGAAGCACTTATTAACGGCGCCCTTTTTGATGAAGGGCATAATGAAATGGTATTAGTTCGCAATATTAATGTATTTAGCTTGTGCGAACATCATATGTTACCATTTCTAGGTAAAGCACATATTGCTTATATCCCAAATCAAAAAGTTGTAGGACTGAGTAAGCTAGCTCGTATCGTTGAAATGTATTCACGACGTTTACAGGTTCAAGAAAGACTGACAACACAAATTGCTGAAGCTGTTCACACAATTTTAGAACCTCAAGGTGTAGCCGTTGTCATAGAAGCTACTCACATGTGTATGGTGATGCGGGGAGTGCAAAAACCTGGTTCTTGGACTGTTACTAGTGCAATGCTGGGTGTATTTCAAGAAGAAACAACCCGTAAAGAGTTTCTCAATTTAATTACTTATCAGAATAAAGGCAACAAACAAAAATCGTAGGATAGGCATCTCGCCAGTATTGTAAATATTTATGTATAGTTATATAAAAATTTAACTAGTTAGTGCTATTTCACTAATTGAATCTACCTCGTCTCCACAAGCGTGAGCGAAAAGTGAATGACAGCCGACCCGCTTTTTTATAAAATCTTCAAAGACCTACCAGAGTTATTTTTTGAACTCATGGGTGAATCACAGAAGGATAAAAGTGCATACGAATATAGCGCACCAGAAATCAAGCAACAAGGTTTTCGTTTAGATGGGTTACTTCTGACAAAACCTGGATACAGCTTTAGTCCAATTTATTTCATAGAAGCACAAGCATATAAAGATAGTAACTTCTACGACACTTTTTTTGGCAAAATAATAATGTATTTGACCCAATACAAACCCCAAAATGAAAAATGGTATGCAGTCGTCATTTACGATAGGCGCAGCAATGAAAGAACACTTCCACCATATTTAAAGATATTCTTGCCAGTTTTGCGTCGGTTTTACCTAGACGAACTAGGAAAAGACCCAAATCAATCCTTAAGTATAGGAATAATGCGCTTAGTCGTCGAGAAGAAAAGCAAAAAGAAAACAGGGGAACTAGCTCGACAGTTAATAGATAAAACCAATTCGGAAATTACCAGCTCCAGTTTGCAAGAAAAAGTTTTACAATTTATTCAAACGGTGGTGATTGACAAATTTCCAAACATGACAGTGGAGGAACTAGAGAATATGCTTGAATTAGAATCGCTCAGAAACAGCAAGGTGTATTTAGAAGGTAAGCAAGAGGGACGGGATGAAGGACGACTCGAACAGAAACTGGAGATGATTCCTATTTTATTGGAGTTAGGGTTAACTGTCCAGCAGATAGCAGAACGCTTAAAGCTAGATGTGAAAACTGTTGAAGAGAACGTTAAAAAGTAGCTATTTATTTAATTAGTCTGTCTTTCTTAGTTGAAATCCTCCAATATTTCCCCAACCGAAGCGCTTTGGAATGGGGGAATTTTGACACTATGCTCTTTAGCCACAAGTAGTAGCGGAACGGGCACACTGATTTTCAGGTTTTATCCATCCCGTAAAATTTTTGTACTTAATACGTATCCATTGCCCTTGACCACCGAGAACTTTGCCAGAATTAGCAACTTTAGTAACATTTGTCACCATAACTGACTAAAGTTAAGATTTGTAATATATACTAAAAACGGGTTAAAACTTAACTTTTAAAGTAAGCGAAAGTCTTTAAGATGCTTTGTACCTCAGCATGACAAAAGTATAGATTTTACCCGTTTACAGTATAATTGCCTCATCATATTATAAAAATTTTAAATTATATTTATTGGAATAAATGATTTATTTACGTACAAAGAAATAACATGTCATTATCCAAGCAATTACAATTACAAAACATCTAATCAACTCTGGCTCAATATTACGAGCATAATAGGTGCCACAATAACCACCAATGGCAGTACCAAGCATCATGATTACAGCTTGCTGCCACGCAATAACATCAGCGACTATAAAAGTTAAGACAGCAAAACTATCAATACACAACATCATCAGCACTTTCAAAGCATTTATAGTATGAAAGTTTCTAATGCCTAGCAAACTTAAAGTAGCTAATATTAAAAAGCTAATCCCTAAACCGTAATACCCTCCGTAAATACTAATGACAAACTGAATAAATGATGCTTTAAATAAAAAACTCCAAGAATTTTGAGTATTGTCTTTAGGTAGAATCTGTAATCGAGTTTCAATCAACCTACCGAAAGTAAAGATTACTGTTGCAATCAACATTAAGTAGGGTACAAGCTGATTAAATATAGCTATTGGAGTATGAAGCAGTAAAGTGGCGCCTATTATTCCACCAGCTATGCTTACACTGCCTAAAAACCAGGATAATTGTTGATGTGTTTGTAGCTGGTCACGATAAGCACCAATACTTGCTATATATCCTGGTGATGAGGCAACTGTACTTGTGGCATTAGCATTAATAGCTGGTAAACCTGTTACAATGAGAGCCGGAAAAATAATTAATCCTCCTCCACCTGCAACAGAATTTAGTACCCCACTTATCCAAGCAGCAATAAATAAAAAACAAGCTTGTACAAAGTCCATACTAATCAAGTAGAATATGGTTCCAATTCAGATTCCCATCTTTGATACTCCGCGCGTAGTTGCTCAAATATACTTACATACTCAAATTGCAAATCAATTTCTTCTTTACTATCTGTTGCTAAATTGAAAAGAAATTCCTTATCCCCAGTTTTTACATACTTCCATTCTCCACTACGAACGGCGCCTTGTAACACTTTCGGTGGTAAAACTGGTGTATCAATACCTTTATAGCGCCAAAACAAGACTCTATCATGAATTGGTGTTTCTCCTGTAATAATAGGAAGTAAATCTTCACCGTCAAGAGGATAATTTGGGTCAGGTAATGTATTTGTTGCTGCTAAAATTGTTGCAGTAATATCATGGGTGATAATTACTTGGTCGTTAACTTGGTTAGGTGCTATTACACCTGGAAAACGTATATAAGTAGGAACTCGAATACCTCCTTCATATACGTAGCCTTTTTTACCTTTAAACTCACCTAAATTCGAGAACTTTTCACCACCATTATCACTAGCAAAAATAACTATAGTATTATCTGCAATACCCGCTTCATCAAGCGCTTGCAATACTTTCCCAACACCTTTATCTAAACTTCTAACTACAGCAGCATAAGATTCTGCCGTTCCCGTATTAATCCAACTTTGTAGACCATCTTTACCAATTAATGCATTACTAAGTTCTATATCATCAGGTCCTTCCCAAGGCCAGTGCGGCGCCGTGTGGTGTAAACTCAGGTAAAAAGGCTGATTGCGTTGTCTTTTGATAAATTCAATTGCATGGTCAGTAAACAAATCTGTAATGTAACCTATATACTGCACTGGAACCTCTGCTTCCCAAAGGTCTGGTTCTCCTGAAGTATCTACGTGACGAAAATAATCAATGGCGCCGCTAAAATTACCAAAGAATTCATTAAACCCACTTTGCAAAGGACTGTATTTAGGTAAATAACCACAGTGCCATTTACCAATCAGAGCAGTATCATAACCATTAGCCTTCAACAACGACGCAACAGTAGGGTGTTCAGGAGGTAATCCTACACTATCATCTGCTTGTTGGGCGCCGAGTAAAGGTTCTTGATTACCAATTGGCAACCTCCCCGGATAACGACCTGTAAAAAAACTAACGCGCGTTGGTGTACAAACCGGAGACGACGAATAAGCTTGACTAAAACGCACTCCTTCAGAAGCCAACTTATCTAAATGTGGCGTTTGATAATTCTGCTGTCCATCAATACTCAAATCCCCCCATCCCAAATCATCAGCCAGAATGAATACCACATTCGGACGCTGTACATTATCAGAACTTGTGAAAACCATATTAATATACTCTAAGTCGATAAACTTTAAGTAGTATACAATTAAAGCAGTAGCATTGCATAGAAGCTAGACTACTATCTTGTGGAATGGGCAAGGATGCCCATTCTACCCTACTCATATTCTTCTAAGGCGCCTAAGTTCCGTATTTGAGGCCAAATTGTTGCTACTGCAATTACTACTAATATTGTTCCTACACCTCCAGCGACTACAGATACTACTGGTCCTAAAAATGCGGCTGCTAAACCTGACTCAAAACTTCCTAATTCATTCGATGCGCTAATAAATACGCTGTTAATTGCTGCTACTCTACCACGTAAGTTGTCAGGTGTACGAATTTGGACTAGGGTGTGACGAATTACGACGCTGATAGCATCTAAGGCGCCACTTAATAAAAGCATTAGTAATGATAACCAGTATGAACGCGATAATCCAAATATAATTGTGACTACTCCAAAGCCAACTACTGACCATAATAATGCTGGGCCTGCTTTACGTAATGGTGGTAAGTGTGCTAGTGTTACCGCCATAATCAAGGCACCTATCGATGATGCTGCTTGTAAACATCCTAGTTCAAATGGTCCGACGTGCAAAATATCTTTAGCAAATATAGGAAGTAATGCTACTGCACCTCCTAATAATACGGCGAACATATCTAGAGATATTGCTGCTAATATTAATTGGTTGTCCCAAACGAATTTGGCGCCTGATGCGAGTGCTTTGAAAGATATTCGTTCTTTGGAACGGGTGAATGCTGGCTCTTTAATCATTGCTGTTGATAGAAAACATAGCAATCCTGCTATCGCTGCCATGATATATACACCTGTGGCGCCTTTCATAACTGCAATTGCCATTCCTCCTAAAGCTGGCCCGACTACTGAAGCAAGTTGAAAGCTGCTACTATTCCAAGTTGCGGCATTTGTAAAGGCTGTTACGGGTATTAACTGAAATAATAAAGCGTCACTTGCTGGTTTGAGAAACGCTCTGGCAATCCCTGTCAAAATTAAAATCGCGTAAATTAAAATTATGGCGTTTTGTGTATGGGTATAAGAAATTACGGCTAAACCAAACGAACATAAAGCAAGTACCCCTACAGAAATTAACCATATCGGTTTACGACGAAAGCTATCTGCAACCTGACCTGCTATTAAAGTTAGCAAAATCATGGGTGTAACTTGTGCTAGTCCAATACCCCCCAGTACCAAAGCTGAACCAGTACGTTCGTATAGTTCCCAACCTAGAGCAACAGTTTGCATTTGGGTGCCGATGAATAAAAGTGTGCGCCCGATTATAAATAATCGATAGTCGCGATATCTCAAAGCTGCGAAAGCATCGTGTTTTACTACAACTTCTGGGCGCCTGTTTAACTTGTGATTGCGAGAAGACATATTTCAGTATTATGCTTAATTTATCTAATAATTAGAAATTCTAAATATTAGCGTGCCATCTATTATACCTCAGCGACAAAAATGTGGATCGGGCAATAGAAAGCCCGCCCTTGTGTACTTCATTAGAATGGGAACCGCTATAATGCTCTTAGCTGCTCCTAGATTTTCTTTGAAGCTTCTTTTTTCTAATCACGATTACGGTGATATATTTCCTCGAACACCTGGAATGCTTTTAATTGGACTACATCAGACTTCTCGATGAATGCTATGACCAAGTGTTATAAATCATACTTTAGGAACACCGCTATGGAAACAAGATTTATTTTCATTATATTTGCTGCAAGAAGGATAAGGGATTGCTCATATTTTCGGCAAAACCAAGAATTCCCCGGTCGCGATGAGAGTAAATTAATTTACCTTGGGAATCAAATACATTACATGTCTTTACCTGAACTGATTGCAATAATAAATACTAACTATTACTATAAGTTTTATTCTGAGCCGTCTCTACTAAGATTTTATTACGATTACGCTAATGTAAAAGATTGATTATATGACTTTCAGATGTTGTTTCAACCACTCAACAAAAACTTCGCGCTCTATCTCACTTGATGCTAATTGTAGGATAACTCGCTCTTGTTCATCAACTGATGCATTAATTTCCAGCCCATTCAATACCAAAAACGTTTCCATTGCTGCGTGACCAATACGCTTGTTGCCATCAACAAAAGGATGATTCATAACTAATGAGAATCCTAAAGCCGCAGCTTTTTCGACTACCGTAGGATATAAATCTTCACCACCAAATGTCATTCGAGGTTGTGCGATGGCTGACTCCAACGCTCCTAAGTCTCGTACTCCCGATGCTCCTCCAGATTGATTAATAATTTGGCGATGCAGTGAAAGGACTTCTAGCAGTGATAAATACCGAATCATGCTAAACGCTTATATAAGTCAGTATTTTTTTGCAGTACATAGCCTGCAGCGCTCGTATAATCAGCTTGCGGATGATTCAGCCATTCGCTTATGCTAATGCGTAAAAACTCCTCCGGAGAAATGCCGAGTTCCCGTGCTAACTCTTGCATCTTCTCAAATTGTTGATCCGAAATGTTTATTGTTATGGAAGCCACAAGGAAAGCCTATAAAAGCTGATAAATTACTTGGTATCTTACTACTATAGCAGTTCTCACTCCCTTTGTCCTAGCCCAAGCTGTACTTGTGTCTAGCAGTTGAGGCGTTGAAAAGTGAACCACGAATGCATAAATTTATTGCTTGGGTGAAAAAACAAAATCTCCAAAAACGAGTAATTGTACATATCCCTTAAACTGACGCACGAGACGACATGGCGTAAAAACTACCAACTTAGATGCTGTGGTGCTACTACATCGTAAAAATAGCTAGCAAAAGTGACAGGCATCTGATTTTTTCATTGACTTTATGTTCAGTCATAAAGGATAGTATTCGGCGCCAAACAAGCGCGAGAATTGCTTTCTATCTTCGCAGAAACGACTCATCTATCCAACAATAGTTAATTTTTTGACAAAACATGTATATACATGTTTTTGATGAAATTTGTCTAATGTACACAAACTAAGAATATAAATTGGTAAGAAAAATGCCTAAATTCGATGAACATCCAACAGTCAAAAGTTTTTATAAAAAAGTTGCTAAGGTCGATGTTTTGCCGCAAACTACTACATTAGATGCAACTTTGCTGCGAGATTTATGTTTGGAGATGGGCGCCGATGATGTGGGGTTTATCGAGATTGACCGACCAGAAATTACTAATTAAAAACAGGATATTTTTGCAGCTTTTAGTAGAGCAATCACAAGAGAGATGCTTCGTTCCTCAGCATGACAAAAGTATAAATTTTGTTTTAAGGTGCCTTTTTAACTTCTGATTTGGAGAAGACATCTTTTAGTAAGGTTAATCCTTGTTCTATTTGTGTTATTTCTTCTTTCGTTAAATCTTGTAGTATGTCTTTAATGTGCGCGCGTGTTTGTGACTGAGTTTGTTCAAAGTGTTGTTTACCTTGGTCTGTTATGTTTAGAACTACTCGGCGCCGTTCTTGGGGATGGTCGGCACGTTGTACGAAGTCACGCTGTACTAATCGTTCGATTGTTGTTGATGCTGTAGCGCATGTTACACCTAGATGCTCTGCAAGTTCTGATAATGAGGCGCCTGGGTTGCGTTTGAGAAATGCGAGTGTTCGCAGTTGTGGTATAGATAGAGACGCTGCGCTGTTTTCACGCATATCGGCTCGGATAAACCGCATTAGTAATGGAATAGTGTCCATAACCGAGGCAGCACATTTTTCTTCTGGTTTATCCGAACTCATGAGCTTGTTTTTCTCCTTGTTACATTGCGACTCTTGGATAAAGCCGCCCACAAATGTATGTTAAGCTTATTAATGTTAGCAGGAGAATTGCAAAGTCCCAAGCATAGCTGTAAAGACTAGCACTATTAACAAGCATGGCGCCACGCAAAGCATCAACCTCATAGGTTAAAGGGTTTAGGTGAGATATCCATTTTAACCACTGTGGCATTAAGGAGATTGGATAAATCGCGTTACTAGCAAAAAATAGTGGCATGGTGATTAACTGCCCTATTCCCGTCATCCGCTCGCGCGTTCTGACTACGCAACCAATAATTAATGAGAATGTACAAAAGCAACCTGCCCCTAATAGTACTATAGCCAGTACTTTGAGAAAAGCTATTGGGTTGAGATTAAGTTTGACACCTAATAAGAAAGATAGCCCGTAAATTATAAATACCTGAGACAAGCATCGCACACCACAAGCTATAGATTTACCTAAAACCATTGCCATACGGGGAGTGGGACTAGATAGTAATTTATGCACTATTCCTAAGTCTCGTTCCCAAATTAGCGCCATTCCTCCTGTGAATATTGCCACGAATAGAACGCTTTGAGCTAAAATTCCCGGCGCCATGAAGTCTAAGTAAGGTAAATTTCCTGTAGGAATAGCGCGCGTTCTGGTAAAAACTTGTCCAAAGATAAGTAGCCATAATGCAGGTTGAATGCTTCTTACTACTAAATCTGTCGGGTCATGTCGAAGTTTACGCACTTCTAACTCAGCAATAATCAGGGTTTTGTTAATTAACTCAGTTATTGCTTTGATACTATTATTAACCCAACCTTTCAGCGGTGCGTCTATTTCTTGCCGTTTCACGATAACTGACTCCAGATGCTAGTTGATCCCCGGTGTAATGAATAAAGACATCATCCAAGGTGGCGTTGTCTTTTTCTAAAGAAGCTTTTAAATCACTCGGCGCCCCAGTTACAACTACTTGACCCCGGTTCATAATTACAACTTGGTCACATAAATTATCCGCTTCTTCTAAAAAATGCGTAGTTAAGAATATAGTTGTGCCAAATTCTTCACGCAATTGTTGTACAAGCTGCCAAACTGTCGCGCGCGCTATTGGGTCGAGTCCCACAGTTGGCTCATCGAGAAATAAAACTTGCGGTTGATGTAATATAGATTGAGCAATTTCTAATTTACGAATCATCCCCCCTGAATAAGTACGTACTAAACGGTGCTGTACATCTTGCAAATTCATAAAAGCTAAAACATCTTGAATACATCGTTGCCGACGCTTAGACGCAATGTTATACAGCTTGGCAAAAATTAACAGATTTTCATAACCCGTTAAACTGCCATCCGCAGACAGCGCTTGTGGTACATAACCAATAGACTTTCTAACGTTTTCAGGTTGACGCGCTATGTCATACCCTGCTAAGTATGCCCTTCCTCCACTTGGTGGTAGCAAGGTAGTTAGCATTTTGATGACAGTACTTTTACCTGCTCCGTTTGGACCAAGTAAACCAAACACTTCACCCTGTTTTACCGATATATCCAACGAGTCCACAGCTACGAACTTGTCAAAGCGGCGCCTTAACCCCTCTGTTTCTAAGACGGTACTTGACGGCGCCCTCCTATGCTCGATTTTTTCTGTAAGCCTAATCACTTTCTTCGCAACCCTAATAATTAGATTATCTAAATATTATTGTGATATGGATTACGAAGTCAAGTGTCTGTTTTTTAGCATCAGGCAACGCTTGTTTTTCAACCTTCTTTGTGTGATATTTCTATCTATCTAAACAACGGTAAGGCAATCGATTTACCGTATGATTAATCTTTCTGCATACGTATTTACCCTTAAAGGCTTAGTGTTTATGTTGATAAAATTATTTGCAGTACGAGTGCTAGGTAATTTAGTGGGTTTATTTCAAGAATTCCAACAGCAAAGAGCTCGTGTATTTATTGCAATGTTTGCGGTGGGATTCACTGTGGCATTTGCTTTGACGGCTTGTTCTGGTGGTGATAAAGCAGCACAAAAGGCGCCTGCGTCAAATCCAACGACAGCACAGAGCGGTGTTGTAATTAGAATTGGGTATCAAAAAGCGGCAACTGTGCTTTATGCATTAAAAGCAAAAGGAGATTTAGAGAAAGCTTTTGCGGCAAGTGGCGCCACTGTAACATGGAGTGAGTTTCCTGCTGGACCACCAATGTTAGAAGCTGTAAACGCAGGTAGCATTGACTTTGGCTATACAGGAGAGGCGCCACCAATATTTGCTCAAGCAGGTGATAATCCGTTTGTTTACGTTGCTTATGACCCTTGGGGTGCAAAAGCTGAAGGTATTATAGTTCCAAAAAATTCAAATATTTTGAAAGTTGCTGACCTTAAGGGTAAAAAAGTCGCTTTTGCGAAAGGTTCAAATACTAACTACTTAGTAGTTAAAGCTTTGGAAAAAGCAGGACTGCAATACAGCGATATTCAACCCGCTTTTTTAACACCTGCCGACGCGCGTGTTGCATTTGAAGGTGGGAACGTTGATGCTTGGGCTATTTGGGACCCATTTCTCGCAGCAGCAGAAAAAGCTTTGGCGCCACGCTTATTAATAGATGCAACAGGACTGGCGCCGAACCGTGGATATTTTCTTGCTGCAAAAGCTTTCGCCGAAAAGAACCCAGAAGGATTGAAAACTGTTTTAGGTGAAGTTAAAAAAGTGAGTGACTGGGCAAAAAATAATTCATCTGAAGTCGCAAAGTTACTCTCACCTGTACTAGGTATAGATGCTGCTGTACTAGAGACCGCAGAAAAGCGACGCGAGTATGACGTACTTCCACTTACTGAAGAAGTAATTCAGAGACAGCAAGAAATTGCTGATACATTCTACAGAATCAAACTTATTCCTAAACAAATTAACGTCAAGGAAGCTGTTTGGCAAGGAAATAAATAAATACGCGATATATCGATATTAATGTAGAGACGCGTAAACCGAAGGTTTTCCCGAAGGGATTAATCGCGTCTCTACTACTGTAAGTCGGTCAAAATATAGTAGTATGCATTAAGCGTTACAAAAATTCGCGCTTATTTGGATTATTTTATGATTAGTGGAATTTTTGAGAATTGCATCGGGTCGCGCGATGTAGAAACTAGTCTCAAGTATTGGGCTGAGTTGGGGTATCGAGTCGTAAGTCAGGCACAATTAGAAGCGAGACAAGCAGAGTTACTTTATGGGTATGCATCAAATTTGACATCTTTTAGACTGCAAAATGGTAATTCATCACAGCATGGACTGATACGACTGATGCTATGGTCAGAACCATTGAATGAAGGTTTAGGCGCCACAAAACCATTAGTTATTGGTAGTCGTTGGTTTGCTTCACTAACAAAAGATATTTATACGGTTGCTGATGCTTTTGCTGATGATAAATCTAACGAAGGTAACTGGATAATTACTGAACCTGTACGCGCGATAGAAGGTGTTGGGAATGTGGGAAAGAGTTTGTATGAACGCTTTGTAGGAGTGCGGGAAATGTTTGTAATTGGTACAGAAACACGACAAGCATTTTTTCAACGATATAACTATAATCGTCCAGGTTATGGTACGGTAGAAGCAAGTTCTCCTTTAGCAGTAAGCGAAGGAACTCATTCAAGTTTAGTTATCGCTGACCACAGTTTGAGTCTTTTCTATGCAGAAGTTTTCGGACTTGTGCCAATGGAATTTAATGGTAAACGTTCTGGCTATCAAAATCCTTCAACTCGTCAAACTCTAATATTAGAAGAGGGACAAGAATTTTATGTATCAGCGTTTTGTCCACCGAAAGCAGTTGCAGGAGTTTTACAAGTATATAGTCCGCTGTATCCTAAACCAGACAAACGTGAATATGCTAAACCGGGTTCATTAGGATTATCTTTGTTTACTTATCAAGTTGATAATATCGCTGCTTTTCATGAAATTTGCAGTCGTAGCAGTGGAACCAACGTTACTCCAATTTTAAATAACGAATTTGGCGAACTTTCCTTTGGACTAGTGGTGCCGGATGGAACATACTGGATAATAATTGCACAACAGTAAAATTATCAGGTTTAATTTGTGTTAGAACTTTATAGCTATTATCGTTCAACAGCATCCTACCGAGTTAGGATTGCACTAGAGCTAAAAAAGATTCCCTATCTTTATAAGAGTGTTGCTAAATTACGAAAAAATGACCTAGAGTTTACGATAGAGTACAGCCGAATTAATCCTCAAAAAATGGTCCCAACTCTGGTTGATGGTGATGCTATTATTACTCAATCTTTAGCTATTATTGAGTATCTAGAAGAACGTTATCCTCAACCAACGCTTTTACCCAGTGATGTTTTAGCAAAAGCTTATGTTCGTCAAATAGCACTGTTAATAGCTTGTGATATTCATCCTTTGAGCGTGATGAGAGTACGTAAGTTTTTTACTTCAACAATGGGTTTTAGCTTCTCACAAAAAATGAGTTGGTATCGTCACTGGGTAGACGAAGGTTTAAAAGCTTTAGAAGAAATTTTGAGTAACAGTAAATTTCGGGGTAGCTTCTGTCATGGAGATGAACCAACAATTGCAGATGCATTCTTGGCGCCTCAAGTTTACAATGCTGAAAGGTTTCAATGTTCTTTATCTTCATATCCAATCATTCGTCAAATCAATGAAGTATGTATGAATCATCCTGCATTTATTGCTGCTCAACCGCATTTACAACCAGATGTTTCAGAATACAGTCCTAACGATGAATATTAAAACATTAATATAATGATACAAATCCGTAAAGCATACTCAACTGAAGCATCTAAAATTACTCAACTAGGTATTCGTTCCAAACTTTACTGGGGTTACAACTTGGAACAAATGAGTGTTTTTGTACAAGAACTCACGCTACAACCAGATGCTATCGCAGCGTTAAATACGCATGTTCTGGAACTGTATGATGAAATTATTGGCTACTATAACTTGTTGCCACATGAACAAACAGTAGAGTTGAAGCATTTATTTATCGAACCGATACATTTTCGGCAAGGTTTCGGTAGTAAGCTTTTAAAACACGCGCGTAGTACTGCTGTCTCTCTTGGTTTTCGGCAGATGATTATTTTAAGCGACCCAAATGCAGAAGCGTTTTACTTAAAACATGGTGCCCAATTAGTTCAGTATATTCAATCGAGCATTCGTGGGCGCCTGATCCCGCTTCTAAAAATTCAATTAGAATAATCATCTAAATATCACGTTTTTGAAGTACCTGACTTAAACTTCCATTTCATGTACGCCTCAACCGAATCAAAATACTGTAAGATACCGTCTAAGCCTTCAGGTCTACCTTTCAAATAACCTTCCATATAAACAGAGTCTTGCATTTGTGGTAATATTCCAGCATCGCGATGCCTTAAGCCTTGTTCATATCGGGTGTTAATAAAGTGATTAAACATAAAATCTCCTTATCCCTACAACTCTATTGTGCGATATCTTGCTTGATAACAGCAAATGTTCTTTGTTGTTAAATCAATAAATTAAATTTATTGAAGTTTGGAGTGATCCCCCCAACCCTTACTTGTGTCTACACTACAAAAATGACAATTTACGGTTCAATTGGAAAAAAATACTCAACAACGCGCGTTCCCGACTATCGCATTGTTAAAACAATAACTAATTTACTAAATTTACCTGAAGGTAGTAAGATAGCTGATATCGGTGCCGGAACTGGTGGTTACAGTTTAGCATTAGCGAATCAAGGATTTGATATTTATGCAATCGAACCTTCTTCAATAATGCAGTCTCAAGCAATACAACATCCAAATATTAAATGGAAAACTGGTTATGCAGAAGCAATTCCTTTACCAGATAATTCAGTTGATGCAGTGATAAGTGTATTAACAATTCATCACTTTTCGCGCCTTAAGAAAGCTTTTCAAGAAATGCATCGCATTCTTAAATCTGGAACAATAATTTTATTAACTTTTGATATTAGGCTAGCTCAGAAGATATGGCTATATGATTATTTTCCTTGGCTTTGGGAAGATGCATTACTATCTCTACCCATCAATGAGCTTATTAATTTAATTCAAACAAATACTAAAAAGAATGTTGAAGTTATACCTTTTTTACTACCGCATGACTTGTCTGACTTATTCGCTGCTGCCGCTTGGAGGCGCCCAGAATTATATTTACGACCAGAAGTACGTGCGGGAATATCCTCATTTGCCAAGTTCGACCAAAGTATTATCGAATCTAGAGTAAACTTACTAGCAGCAGATTTAAGTAATGGTGCTTGGAATGCAAAATATAAAGAAATTCTCAATCTTACAGAGATTGATGTAGGCTATCGTTTCCTACGAATATTTTAACTAAGTTAATTTATCTTTTAAATGCTTCATCTACTGGTATTTGATAGCCATTCGCAAGACGATTTGTCATATTAGCGGCGCCAGTAACTGCCATTAGTTCTCCAAACATATTATCACTCATTCCTTTATTACGTGCTGCTGCTGTATGAGAGGCAATACAATATTCGCAGCCATTTGTAACGCTGACCGCAATATAAATTAACTCGCGCGTGAGTGGGTCAATTTCACCCGGACTCAGCATTACTTCTTTGAGTGTGTCCCATGTTCTACGTAAGGTAGAGGGATGATTGGCTAAGGCTTTCCAAAAGTTGTTAATGTAATCGGTTTGGCGAATGGTGCGGATATCGTCGTATACCGCGCGTACTTCTTCACTAGCATCTTCGTATTCAATAAGGTTTGTCATAATTGCTTAGTATTTCTAATTCCAGATTTATTTTACAACTTTAAAGCACCGCGCGTTGTAACTCAGGGAAAACTTTTGATACTTTACTTAATACATAATCTCCATATGTGCCCTGAAATTCATGAACACTGGCGCCATCCCATCGATCGTTTTTATTGTCTGATATTACCCTATCTAATTCAATTGGTTTGACTTCAACGCTAAAGTTGGGGTCAAAGAAGAAGGGAAACGAAAGACGATGTTTTCCTGATGTATTTAATACCCGGTGAGGTGTAGAACGATATAAACCTCCTGTCATTCGGTCGAGCATATCGCCAATATTACACACAAACGAATTAGGAATTGGCGGCGCCTCAATCCAACCTGATTTTGATTTTACCTGCAATCCACCATTAGAATCTTGTTTGAGGATTGTTAAAACACCATAATCTGTATGTTCGCCAACGCCCCAGTTATCTTTATTATTAGATGGTGAGGCATTAGGAGGATAATTAAAAATACGAAATAATATTAATGGGTCGGATGTGTAACGGTGGGCAAAATAAGACTCTTCTAATCCTAAACTAAGTGCAATACCAGCCATTAGAGTATGTCCTAATTGCGTCATCACATCCATATATTCGAGTACTGTTTCACGAAGCGGTATATTTGATGGAAACAGGTTGGAACCGTGCATAGGAGTGTTCGCTTGTACCAATGGATGCTCTTTTCCTAGTTCGGCGCCGAAATAAATTCCTTCTTTCTGGTCAGGTTTACCAGATGTTAACTCGCCACCTACAGGAAAGTAACCTCGCCATGCTTTTCCACCTAAAGCCATGCGGATTTTCATTTTAGTTTCTAAGTCTTGGGCGAAAAACTGACGGCTAAGTTCTTCTAGTCGTTGCTGTAAACTTTCATCTACTCCATGCCCAATAATATAGAAAAACCCGCATTCACAACAAGCTTGTTGAATTTGAGAAGCGACTATATAATGGTTGCCAGTTCCAGAGACTAACGGACTTATATCAATGATAGGAACTTGTGAGATTTGCATTTTATTACCTTTGTGTACTTTGTGTCTTTGTGGTAAACATTAAAATTGTAGGTTGGGTGGAGGCTAAAGGAACCCAACATACAAGGTTATAAACATAAAATAAAATTATGACCTATTTAAAGTTAGATGATAGCACCATTCGTAATATCCTAATTGAGACTAAAACTATTGCTGTAGTTGGACATTCCGATAAACCAGAACGTACTAGCTATCAAATTGCTCAGTTTTTGCGCTCCTGTGGTTATAAGGTAATTGCTGTTAATCCAATGGTAAATGAGATTGATGGGCAACCAAGTTATCCCACACTTAACGATGTGCCTTTATCAGTAGATTTAGTGAATGTCTTCCGTCGTGCCGAGTTTTTACCAGAAATAGTTGATGATGCAGTCGCAATTAATGCTAAAACTATATGGACACAGTTGGGAATTTATAATGAAATTTCTGCTCAAAAGGCTTTACAAGAACAACTTAATGTAGTCATGAATGCTTGTATAAAAGTTGAATACCAAAGACTTAATATCAGGCGCCAATAATAAAGTAAATATAAAAATCTCAAGTCAACCAACGACTCACAACCGTTACCCATCTATACTTTTACAAAAATTAACGTATTATATGAGGCTTTAAGTATAAAAAGATGCTTGTAATCTGATGTGTTATGTGACACCTTTTTATTAAGGGCTAACTACTGTAGATTTATAGATTTACAGTAGTTTAAAAATAAAACTTGATATACGTAACTCATGACACATACAAACAGTAACAAGCCAGTTTCTCTTGAAGTGCGGCAATTTTCGCTCCACACTACCCTAATGTTGGCAGCAGGTGTTGGTTTAAGTTTAGGTATTCCCGTTTATGCCCTTGCTAGTTCTCAACTAATTAGCCAAAAGCCTAACAGGGTAGAACTCAACTTGGTTTCTTTTTCAGTTACCCAGTCTGCATACGAAAAAATTATTCCTCAGTTTGTTGCTAAATGGAAGCGAGAAAAAGGTCAGGATGTGGTGATTAGGCAGAGTTATGGAGCATCTGCTGCTCAAGCTCGTGCTGTAATTGCTGGACAACCAGCTGATATCGTTGGCTTATCTCTGGTGCCAGACATTGCAGAAATTCAAAAAGCAGGTTTAATCAAGCCAGGTTGGGAAAGAGAACTAGACAACCGTAGTATTATTACTCGTTCAGTTGTTGCTATAGAGACTCGTGCGGGTAATCCCAAAAAAATCCAAACTTGGGGAGATTTAGCCAAACCAGGAATAAAAGTCATTACACCCGACCCCAAAACTTCTGGAAGCGCACGGTGGAATTTTCTTGGACTGTGGGGTTCAGTAACACAAGTCGGTAACAACGAAGATAAAGCTATCCAATTCGTAAGCCAAGTTTACAAAAACGTTCCTCTGCTACCCAAAAGCGCGCGTGAAGCTACAGATATCTTTTTCAAAAAAAATCAAGGAGATGTTCTGCTAAGTTACGAAAACGAAGTAATTTATGCAAAACAAAGAGGCGAAAAAAATTCTTCTTACATAATCCCCAAAGTTAACATATCTATTGATAACCCAATAGCAATAGTTGATATAAATGTTGATAAGCGTGGTACACGTGAGGTAGCTGAAGCATTCGCCGAATTCCTTTTTACTCCTCAAGCTCAGAGAGAATTTGCGAAAGTTGGATTTCGACCCGTTAATCAAGCTGTAGCTAAAGAAGTAGAAAATAACTTCCCTAAAGTTAATCAGCTATTCTCAGTTATTGACTTAGGAGGATGGGACAGAGTTCAGAAGAAATTCTTTGACAATGGCAGAATCTTCGACCAAATTAAAGGCAACCGTCGCTAAACCTAATTTGTAACTCTTGCAGAATCCATTACTCTTATCTTTATCTTGTGGAACTATCTTGTGGAACTATCTTGTGGAACGGGCATCCTGCCCGTTTTTCATATCAAAGCAAACAGCTATTATTAATATTAGGGCGGGCAAAGATGCCCACTCCACAAGAGAACCAGGTCATAAAATGAAAATATTTCCTATTAGACTGAAACCTAACGACGACTTAAGACAGAGTTTAAAAAAATTTGCCATACAGCAAAATATTACAGCAGGATTTATCATTACAGCAATTGGTAGCCTCAAGCAAGCTACTATTCGCTTCGCCAACCAAAATGAAACTACAACATTAAACGATAAATTTGAAATTCTCTCTCTCAACGGCACAATTGCAAATACAGGTGTGCATTTACACATAGCCATATCAGACAAACAAGGTAACACCATCGGCGGACATTTAGCTGATGATTGTATAATCTACACTACGGCTGAAATAGTCATTGGAACAAGCGAAGAATTTACCTTTTTACGAACCCCTGACTCAGAAACCGGATATCTAGAATTAGAAATTACTCAGAGTACCTCTCAAAATTTGCCTTAAAATATTGTAGGGTAAGTATTAAAACTTTGGTGAGCTAACAATAAGCTATGTTCAATCACTTCGCGCGCTAGTTGGTCATCGTCCCTTAATTATCCCAGGCGCCGCTGTGTCAGAATTTATCTTACAGTTAGATTTATATAGAATTTTAATAATGATGAAACAAGGTGCCATAGAACATTTTATGTGGGAAGCAATCTACGAGGGAAGAAAGGCATTACCGGAATGCCTTCCAAATCCTCCTGTTGGCTGCGTGCTTGTCGAGGATGACAACATTATTGCTAGAGGTTATACTAATAAACCTGGACAACATCACGCAGAAGCAATGGCATTAAGCCAACTAAAACATCAGGAATTAACAAATGTTATTGCCTTTGTGACGCTAGAACCATGTTCATTTTATGGTCGTACACCATCTTGTGCCAAAGCATTGGTAAAAAGAGGAATAAAAGAGGTGTATGTAGGTATTATTGATCCACATCCAAAAAATAATGGGGCAGGCATTATGCTATTACGCAAAGCGGGAATACAAGTTTATGTGGGTATATTGAGCGAAATTATTCAGCAAGACCTTAAACCTTATTTAGTATTTGAGTATTAATTACACAATAAGTGAAAGTATTATTGGCGATACCTTTGCAAACGCTGTTTCAATGTTCCTGTGTGTAACTCAAACAAATGATTATCATAATCGTAGAAGTATAAAGAACTTCCTTCTCCTTCTACACGACTACGCCCTACCCTAACATCTACCCCAAGATTTTTAATTCTGTTTTCATATAGTTCAAAATCTTCTTCGTTAATTTTAAATGCGATATGATTATATGTTCTTTCTGCTAATGGCTCTCCTTCCATGATGGCAATCCATAAACCATTTATTAGAAAAAATTTCTCTTTGGATATAGAAAAAGTTTTCTGTTCACTATAATAAACTTCCTCGGCGCCAAATATATGTGTTAAGAAGTTTGTCATCTTCTCCAAATCTTTGACAATAAATGTTATGTGGCTAATTCCTTGAATCATTTATTCTACCATTAATGTTGAAGTTGAATATTATTGATTGCTCCTTGTGGAACTTCTCCACTTAAAGCTTGAACAATATTATATGCTGCTTCCAGGGCTATATCACGACGGATATTATGAACGGCAGAGCCAAGATGCGATACATTATCTTGTACCCAAAATAAAGCTGCTTTATCGGCTCCTAAAGCAGCACCTTGAATATAAGAAACTGGCACTTTTGCTAAACTCATGTAGCGAATTTATCTTGAAAAATTTGATTATATGCGTATAATATTTTTAATTAGCAAAGGTATTTCTCCTAAATCATCTATAATTCCATCTGCATGTTGCGCTTCGTGCCACCCAGAATTTCTTTTCCAGATGCTTTTCATTCCTGCGTTAGAGGCGCCTAAAATATCTACCTCTGGGTGGTCGCCAATAAATACACTTTCATAAGGTGTTACATTCAGGTTATGTGAGGCACGCATAAATATTTCTACGTCTGGTTTGCGAACTCCTTCAACTTCAGAAATCAAAATAGTTTGGAAATATCTATTTATACCTAGACCTTGAATCGCGCGTTTTTGAAAAACACCAAGTCCGTTAGTAATGATTCCAAGTAGATAACCTTGTATTAATAAGGTATCAAGAGTTTGATGTAAGTTGGGAAAGGGAGTGCAAGAGTAAATAAACTGTCTATTATAGTCACTTAGTAACTCTTTCCAAGTAATAGTGCTAATTTCAAATTCAGAAACTAGGCTTTGGTAAACTTTATCTTTCCATACATAACCTCGACAATCAAGTTCGATAAATCGCTTGATATAATCTTTTTTTGGAATTTTATTTAATTGCGATTTGAGTCTTTCGTATTGATTAGATATAAAATTTTGAATTGAAGTATCTCTATCGAGAAGTGTTCCATCTAAATCAAATAGTATTGCTTTAATCATTTTATTATATAAGGTTAACTTGCAACGGATGATAAACGGATGTAACGGATAAATACTGATTCGCTTCTCATGCTGAATTTTGCAAAAGAATCGTGCAAACTATAGTAAGTATATCGATTTACTGTATATTAAAAGAGAAGAATTGCTTTTGTATAGAAGTAATTTTGTATTTATCTAAGTATCAAGCTTTGGATTTGTTTCAACTATGAGTCAAGTTTTAGACGAAGTTCTATCGGCAAACCGTATTTATACAGATAATTTTGGTGATAAAGGTAATCTGACTATTCCACCAAGGCGCCGCTTTGCAATTCTAACTTGTATGGATGCTAGACTTGACCCGGCGAAGTTTGCAGGATTATCTGAAGGTGATGCTCATGTGATTCGTAATGCTGGTGGTCGTGCTTCGGATGATGCGATTCGCTCGTTAGTGATTTCTTACAAATTACTTGGCACTCGTGAGTGGTTTGTGATTCATCATACTAATTGTGGTATGGAAACCTTTACTGATAGAATTATGCGCGATTTACTAGCCAGTAGTCTTAAAACAGCCACAATTGATGATAAAGGTTGGCATGATTTTGGTGATGGTTCCGGAACAAATGAAGCAGAGTTTATCGATTGGTTAACTATTGACGACCTTGCTAATAGTGTCTATATAGATGTGAAACGGATTCGTAACCATCCATTAGTTCCGCGCGAAATTCCTATTTACGGTTATATATATAATGTTAAAACAGGAAAATTGACTGAAATTCCTGAAGCTACTAAAGTTGGGCAAGCTGTATAAGTTAGAGTAATCAAGGAATAAAAGTAAGGTGGCATAGCCACACCTACGGCAAAGCAGGCAAGGCGCCACCAATTCTATACAATAAAATCAAGCACACGTAATAAATAAGTACAAATTATTCGTCAATCTAAATATTGATATTGAGAGGAAGCTTAAATTGTCACTATTAAAAACACAACCACCGGTTTTATCAAGCTCACAAAGACTTTTTGCTCTATTCGGTGTAGGTCTTGGAGTATTTATGTCTACCTTGGATGTAGGTATTATCAACGTCGCTCTACCAACGTTAGTTGCTCAGTTACAAACTACCTTCCCTCAAGCTCAGTGGGCAGTATTAAGTTATCAACTGGTTAGTTCTAGTTTAGTTTTAGCTGCTACTCGTTTGGGTGATATGTGGGGAAAAAAATCTTTATACCAAGCGGGACTAATTACATTTACCTTGGGTTCATTGCTGTGCGGACTGGCGCCTAATATTAATTTTTTAATTGGGTTTCGTGCTTTACAAGGGTTAGGCGCCGTGTTTTTATCTGGACTTGGTTTGGCTATTATTGCAGAAATATTTCCCAACTCCGAGCGAGGTCGAGTTGTTGGTATTATTGGCAGCGTTGTTTCATTAGGGGTTGCGCTTGGTCCTTCGTTGGGAGGTTTGTTTCTATATATAGCAGGTTGGCGCAGTGTTTTCTTGATTAATGTGCCGTTGGGTATAATTGCTACTGTACTTGTTGCGAAAGTAGTGCCTTCTTCTGTATTAAGTAAAGAGAAACAACGCTTTGATATGGTTGGCGCCATTTTAGCATTGTTAACGTTGAGCAGTTTTGCGTTGGGGATGACTCAAGGACAACGAGAAGGTTTTAATAGTAGTCATGCAGTTAGTTTACTGGCATTGAGTGTTATAGGTTTTGTTAGTTTTTTGATTGTTGAAACTCGTATCAAACAGCCTTTACTAGAAATTAAGCTGTTTCGCAATTTGCGTTTGAGCATGAGTCTATTAAGTAACTGGCTCGTATTTATCGTTTTATCTGGCTTAATGCTGGTTATTCCCTTCTTTTTAGAGCGTGTCAAGCAATACCCTACTTCAAAAGTCGGATTACTACTTGCCATATCACCTATTGTTAGTGGTTTAATTGCTCCAATATCCGGCGCCATGTCCGACCGTTTTGGTTCTCGATTAATTGGTTTAGCTGGATTAGGATTAATGATTGGCGCCTGTCTAGCTATAAGTACTTTTGATGCTCGAATTACAGAGTTGGGATATATAGTGCCTTATTTAATCTACGGTACAGGGCTGGGTTTATTTCGTTCACCGAATGATAGTACTGTAATGGGAGCAGTATCTAGGGAACGATTAGGAATTGCATCTGGGTTGTTGTCTCTATCGCGTACTTGTGGAGTTACTGTTGGTATTGCTGTGATCGGAGCAATATTTACTGGGTTAAGTGGAAGTATGGATGTCGCAACTGCTACAAGCGAAGCAATTGTTGCAGGATTTCAAGGAACGTTTCGTGCGAGTGCAATAATTCTTTCTGTGGCAGCATTGGCATCTGCTTTTAGATTTCACAAATCTAATGCTGTTTATCATTAATTCTCTGTGTCCTCTGTGTCTCTGTGGTAAATAAAATTACTTTAATCACAGCACAGGCAGGATGCCTGTGCTACAACCTTTGACAAAAGTTAAAAATACTCTTGCTTTATTAAGCATTATGTGTGATTCTCTAAATATATACTACACTAATCCGACCGACTAACTGTATTTAAGCAATTAGCAGTTTATGAATCAGAGTGAGGGGTGAATTATGGCTCTTAAGCTTGAAGGAAAAGTGGCAATTATTACTGGAGCATCTTCGGGTATTGGTGAAGCAACAGCAATTGCATTAGCCCAAGAAGGCGCCTCTGTTGCGATTGGCGCCAGACGTGAGGAACGTTTGGAGGCATTGGCAAAGCGCATTGAAGCGAGCGGTGGTAAGGTATTGCCTATTGTTACTGATGTCACAGATGAAGAGCAAGCAAATAAATTAGTAGAAAAGACAAATGCAGAGTTAGGAAGGGTAGATATTCTTGTTAATAATGCAGGTGTGGCATTAACTGGTAATGTTGATGGTGGAAATACGAATGACTGGCGCCGGATGTTTGATGTAAATGTTCTAGGGGTACTTTATACAACTCATGCAGTTCTACCAATTTTCAAAGTGCAGCAGACAGGACATGTTGTCAATATTTCATCGGTAGCAGGTCGCATTGCACGAGCTGGTGTTGGTATATATAATGCAACTAAATGGGGGGTTAATGCTTTTTCAGAAGCATTGCGGCAAGAAGTATTACGAGATAATATTCGTGTTACTATCATTGAGCCAGGATTGGTAAAAACAGAAATTAATAACCATACTACTGACCCAGTAGCAAAGCAAATTAGTGAAGAACGTCTCAAAGCAATTGTTCCACTGCAAAGCGAAGATGTTGCAGCAGCAATAATTTATGCTGTAACTCAACCTTCTCACGTGAATGTAAATGAAATTCTAATTCGACCGACTTTACAAGAACGGTAATTTTTTTGCATACAATTCAACAATGAAACACCAAGAAGGATATTTTAAAGGAACCGGAGAAATAAACCTTTATTATCAAAGCTGGCGCCCGCTCGATAATCCACATGCAATTGTAGTAATAGTACATGGTTTAGGAAGTCATAGTAATTTATTCGGCAATATTATTCAGTATTTAGTAAAAGCTGGATATGCTGTATATGGTTTAGATTTACGTGGACATGGACGCTCACAAGGGCAAAGAGGACATATCAATAGTTGGAGTCAATATCGAGAAGACATACAAACTTTCTTAAAATTAATTGAGGTACAAGAGTCAAAATCTCCTTGTTTTCTCTTAGGTCATAGTTTAGGCGCCATAATTGTTTTAGATTATGTTCTACGTTTAGCATCTTCAGTCAAAGGAATTATTACAATGGCGCCTCCATTGGGAAAAGTAGGTATTTCACCTGTAAAAATGAACTTGGGACGTACACTTTCAGCAGTAATGCCAAGATTTGCACTAAGTGTTGGACTTGCTGGCAATCAAATTACCCGCGACCAAAATGTACAGGAAACTTTCACTCAAGACGTACTAATGCATTCCAGAGGAAGCGCGCGCCTTGCAACTGAATTTCTAGCCGCCAAAACTTGGATTCAATCTCATACCGCTAATTTACGAGTTCCCATTCTAATTTTGCACGGTGGTTCTGACTCAGTGGCGCCTCCTCTTGGTAGTCGTGTATTCTTCCAACAAATTGCTTTCCCAGACAAAGAACGCTATGAATACCCCCAAAGTCGTCATGCACTACATCGTGACCTCGACTATCAAGCAGTATTAGCAGACTTGGAAGACTGGTTAGAAAGACACGTTAAGGGAGGAACTGTGATTCCATTCACTCCTCGCTCAAATAATAATGAATATATGCTAGGTTAACTGGCAACGGATTATAACGGATGTAACAGATAGGCAATTCGTAGCATAGGCATACGAACTGTGCCTAGTTTTTTTACCACAGAGACGCAGAGACCACAAAGAAAATCGTACATTTGTACGGTGGGCAGTGCCCACCGTACTTACAAAAGTGAAACTACAACAACTTGATAGGGTTTTAGTATTTTATCTCAAAACCCCCTTGATTCGTTCTTCAAAGTGTGCCATAATAGAAAACTAATAGCGTAATACGGTTTCTCGACTGATTTACAGTATATTAGATGAAATAATGGTTCAAGTATTAGCAAGGAGATTAGGAGCGATGTTACATCAAGATACTGAGCAAATGTCTCTCTTGAAAGGTTTGGAATCACGGCGCCAGTTAGGAATTTCTAACGACAGGTGTCTGTGCAATATAGCTTCCACAGATGGACGAATCAATGGAAATGCAAGTAAGTTACTAGCAATTAAATTATCGGTGTTTGCTGAGTAGCGCAACTAATTAAACCCTCGTCTAAACAAAGGAGGATAAATACATGTCTAATATCGTTGCAATTGCTGGAAGTCCATCCCACCCTTCCAGAACCTATGGACTTTTGGAATATGCAAATACTGTTTTACAGCAAAACGGTTTGAAGATAGATGTAATATCAGTACGCGATTTACCTGCTGAAGATTTGATATTTGGACGCTATGACAGTCCTGCGCTACAAGAACCCAAAGCTTTACTCGAAGCTGCTGATGGTGTAATTATTGCCACTCCAATCTACAAAGCAGCTTATACAGGTACACTGAAAGCATTTTTAGACTTGCTACCTCAGAAAACACTTTCCAATAAAGTAGTTTTACCAATTGGGACTGGTGGAGCTATTACTCATGCTTTGGCAGTAGATTATACACTTAGACCAGTTCTTTCTGAACTTGGTGCAAGACATATTTTAGCAAGTGTTTATATCATAGATAAACAAATCCAATTAAACGCAGATGCAAAAATTGAGCTTGATGAGGAGAGTGAGCAAAAATTAAAGGATGCTTTAAATGAACTAGCACAAGCTGTAAATCCTCAATCAGCGTCTAAAGAATTGGCTCACATCAATTAAATTTTTTACATGTTGCCTCAATATGCCATAGATAGGTAGCAATACATCCTCTATCTGCTACCCTTTCCTAATTTTATATCCATCTATATCAACATAGTCCTTCTTCCAAGCTTTCCTATTCTGCTATTGGTATTAGGTGGGTATAAGCGTTCCTGCCTACTACTTTTCTATCAAATATTTTGGAAATAATAAGGAGCTTTTGCTATGTTGCCTCAACGAGTGGAAAGAGAATTATGCGAAGGTGAAGTTTGGGATTGTTACTCGACAAGCCAAGTTGAGTTAGAGTCACCAGTAAAAGACATTTGGGACAATACCAAGCAACATCAAGAAAAAAAGTATAGACCTTTAATTATAGATTTTATAGTTAAAATTATTTTAATATTCACTAAACGGATTTTTGTTACTAACTAGAAACTGGGTTTATAATAAAAAACAAATCCGATTTCTTTGACAGTAATTTTTAACTATATAGGTGCATAATGCCAACTAATAGCATATCCACTTGGGAGCAGTTACTAGAACTTGCTCGAAAAAAAACCGATGCTCGTCGCATAGCAAGACCAGGACAGTCTCCATCTACGGCGCCAATTCCTAGCAGTCTTCACAAATTACCTAAAGATACAAAACCGCCAGTTTTATTGTATCGCGATACAAACTCTTGGTGTCCTTTTTGTGAGCGGGTTTGGTTTGCTTTAGAGGAAAAAGGGATTCCGTTTGAAACAGAGTTTATAGATTTGAGTAACAAGCCTAAGTGGTACACAGATATGGTTCCTACAACTCTTGTCCCAGCAGCAAAAATTGAGGGTAATCTTGTCTATGAGTCAAAAGACATTCTTTTAGCGTTAGAAGAAAAATTTGGAAGAACCTTACTTCCAGATGACCCAGAGGAATACTCTGTTGCACTGCAATTGGTTGAAGAAAGTGAAACAAATGGTTTCTTAGGCGCCGCTTACAACTTCCTCAAAGAAAACACATTAGATTATATAGAGGTAGCAAATCACCAAGTAGCATTTGAAACGAAATTAGACGAACTCGAACAACTGTTAGGAAAATATCCAGGCGCCTACTTTTTATCAACATTCAGCTTAGTTGATATATTATACAGTCCTCATCTCGATAGACTAGCAGCAAACTTACCAGTATATCGAGGCTATCATATCAAAGGGAATCCACGCTTCCCACGAATTAACGCTTGGTTTGAAGCACTTAATCAACGTCCTGCTTACTCCCTTGTTAAATCAGATGACATTACTAATAATTTACTTCGCAAGAGAAGATGGGGCGCCCAACCAATAGGAAACCTTTTACCTCCCGACCCAGCATATACCAACGTAACTCAATATCGCGCAGAAGCTGCGGAACGATTAAGTGATAACCGCGAAGTTGCCATTGGAGACATTCTAAAAAACTCAGGAGTTCAATCTTTAGCCAAAGATGCTGATATTTCACAAATCAGACAAGCAATAGACTTTCATTTAAGACTGCTAGCTGATTATCTTATTCACGGTGACGAAAAAGTTTTACCTTGGGGAAGAGTTGGGGGCAAAGATAACGCAGACCCAACATCCTCAGCAGTCGGCGCCATCACATTAGCTTACGTCAGAAATCGCATTTGCGCTCCTCGTGACATGAGTGCAGGTGCCGCAACAGCATTTCGAGCAGCCACCGATAAAGTCCTAGCATCTATCTACTAAAATGCTCCTGTTGCACTGTCATGCTGAGGAACGTAAATTGTCATGCTGAGGAACGAAGCATCTTAATTTAAATTCTTCACTATACATTACATTCGCTTAGACACCAGGCATTTTGTTGTAGAGCTATTTAAAATTAAAAACCTGGGAAGAAATGTGCCTGTTCTTCCCAGACTTAAATATAAATATCAGGTGTATATCAATTCAAATTACAAAAATCTATAGAATACCCCAGAAGTGTAAAAAACCTTTACCAGAGAACAATTCGACTAATACAGCAGCAACAAAACCAATTTGAGCAAAGCGACCATTCCAAATTTCAGCTTGTGGAGTAAAACCCCAAACCCAAGCGTTACGGTCTTTAAATTCAGGCAAATCAAATGTTGTGGTTGTTTTTGGTGTTTCTGACATAATAATTATCCAGAATAAATTAATTAAGGCTTGTAACCTTATATAACAACTATAACGCTTAATTTCAATATTTACAAAAGTTTATAGCGTTAATAAATTTAAATTTAATTACATTTGATAATGGCTAAAATTAAAGATATATGTTAAAAAATTATTTAAAAAAAATAAAAAATTACTTTTATAGTTAACCTGATGTTAATATATTTAACCGCGAAGAACGCCAGTACAAAGAAAAAAATTAGTTAATACTACGGCAAAAATAAGTAGTTATTATTTCATTAATAACGAAAGCGTTTCAATTTTGTTAAGATATAATTTGTCATTCTGAGCGCAGCGAAGAATCTCGTTAATATTTAAGATGCTTCGTGCCTCAGCATGACAGTTTTTCAAGATGCTTCGTGCCTCAGTATGACAGTTTTTCAAGATGCTTCGTGCCTCAGCATGACATAGCATTCAAATTATAAGATGCCTTGTACCTCAGCATGACATTGTATCAAAATTATAAGGTGATAAAAAAAGGCGCCGAGCAATATGTGTCATAAGTCGGCGCCGAAAGCAATCAAGTCATATTGTTAGCAAGCCAAGGTTTTTTCTAGTTGTTTGTTAAACCATCAAATGCTCCTCTTAAAGCAGCTACAGCATCTTGAGTTCTAGCCCAAATACTTTGGTCTGGGTCTTGACCTGTGAGTTCTCTAGTTCCCAAAACTTCTAAGACAGCTTTTAATTGCTCTTGATGCGCGCGGTTTCTAAAGTTAACTTGGTTTAATGGGCCTATCGCTTCTTTTACATCGTCACCTGTAATTTGAGATGCTTTATGAACGACCAAACCAGTAGTAAAAACTTGATGTTTAATTCTTTCATGGGCAGAAAACTTTTGATATAAAGTTAACTCTGAACCTTCTATCAAACGTTTGGCTTGTTCAATATACTGCTGAATGTTGTCTCTGGGTTGGACTGAATTTCCAAATTTTCCTAAAATATCTTCAATGACCGATAAGTTTTGTTGATCATCTTTAAGAAAATCATTCAAACGGTCGCTAATTTCTTTATCATTACTTACTGCCGGCAATAGTTTCTGTTCATTGTCAATCAACAATTGTTGTAAAGCTTTGATATCTGCTATTTCTGTAGCAATCGCAATACGCTTGGTGTCATCTAAAGTTGCTGGCATATTTTTCTCTTAATTATTTATGGGCATTACTAAAATCTCATACTTCTTTATTTACTTAAATTATACTTAAGATAGATTAGTAATAAACTCTTTTAGTCAGTCTAAAGTTAGATGATAATTGTAATTATAATATCTAGGATATTAGATTAACTACTAAAAGCCGATAGAATTATAGTATTATTAGCAATAAGGCTGTTCAAGAGAAGGAAAACAGATTATAATTAGGTAAGTTTTAGAAGTGATAAACTAATTGCCAACTCACCACAATCAAAAGCACATAAATTAGAAATCGCAGTAAAAGCTGAGGAGCAATCTGGCAAAGTTTGGCGCCAATTATGACACCGGGTACTGTGCCAATCCAAATAGGAATTACCAAATTCCAGTTAACTGTCCCCAAAAATATGTGTCCCAAGGAAGTAAATAGTAATAAAATTGCTGCCTGTGCAATATCTGTACCTACTAGCTTTTGTGCGTCAAGTCGAAAAAATGCAATTAGCACCATTGCAAATAAAGAACCAGAAGAAACGCTAGTCATTCCCACCATTACACCAAGAACGGCGCCTACACTTACCGTTTGAATGCGACCGATATAAGTGTTTAAGTCAAATTGCGATAGTTCGGGTAATTCAAAGCTGGGGAAAAATACTGTAATCAATAACTGTCCAAGTCCTAATAAGACTACAAAAAGAATCATACCTCCTATTAAACGTAGCAATATATCATCAAGATTCACAACTTCTGTTTGCCGAATTAAGTACAAAATACCTACTCCTACAAGTGAACCTGGAACACTCCCCAATGCCAACCACTTCACTACTTGCAAATCTAAAGTATGTTGTTGCCAATGCTTGGCGCCACCTACAACTTTCATCAATGTTGCAGCAACAATATCCGAACTTACAGCAACGGCAGGTGGCACGTTAAAAATAAAAATCAACATAGGTGTAATTAAAGAGGCGCCACCAATTCCCGTTAATCCAACAATAATGCCAATTACAAAGCTTAGGCTAGGTAGTATTAAGTAATCCATCTTGCTCTGTTAAGCTTAATCTCGTTCAAATGATTACTTATATACTACGTATTTTCAAGTATAATATACACTAAATCTATAAAAATAGAGTATTATAGAAAATGGAGTGGGGTTGCCCACTCCAAATTGCTACTATCAGCCGGAAACTTGAAAAAACTGAACCACGCATAAACATTTTGGAAGCGTTTTAATACTTGTACCTTTTGGCTTTTGTTAAAGGAAAAGCAGAGTGGGCAGTTGCTCTTACTCACCTACTAAGCTACAAGTAGATATCTTTTAGTTGTTAGTACGATAATTATTTCCCTTATGAAAATAAAAATAATAGATAGCAGTTTTTCAAAGATTAATCTTTAATCAAATCAAAGCTGCTACCCGTTTGTTACAGAGGAGAACGATTCGACCTAGCACATAAGATTACTTATGCTGTTAGCTAACTAGGTATTACAATTTTAATCTACGATAAATTTACTGATTAACCGTACTTTAGCATTAAACTCAAGTTTGCCATAGATTGGCGGAAAAAGCAAGTGGGTGATTAAACTAAACACCTGGTGTTTACCCACCAGCGACAATAACTTCGGTGCCAGTAATATGGTCGGTGTATACTATAGTGCTTAGTGATTTTTATGTCATAGTTTTAAACTAGCATTTTATACTTAATTTATTTTTATGTTTGTAAATCAAATAAACTATATAGTTATTTATTAGTGCTGGTACAACTAGCGACCAATAAGAGCTATCACAATCAAACCCAGCAATTAATAATAAAGGTGTACCCGTTCCTTGAATGTTGTAGAACAAATCAATCCCGTTGACATGAATTTTTGGCATAATTTCTACTCATAAAATTGGGATGCCCCATTAAAATATATCTTTTGATAGAGATATTTGAACAATTTTCTACTTGATTATCTTCATGTTGATGCAGTATTATAAAATTTAACTACAATTTATCAGTCAACTTACCGTAGTATTTGCTTGTTTTCGACACAAAGCTTTCTTTACCCCCAATAATATCTTTTAACCCGCTGCAAATAATTAATCAGTGGTGCAGACCACGAAGGAGAAATACAAATGACAGTAACTGCAACACGTATTGCTATTACTCCTACCGGAGGAGCGCTCGGAGCGATTGTCACAGGTCTTGATACAAGTCGTCCTGTGGCACCGTCCGAAATTCTGCAACTCAAGCAAGCATGGCAAGATTACCACCTCCTCATCTTTAAAGACCAGACTTTAACCGAAGAGCAACTACTAGCATTTGCGAATTACTTCGGTGATATCTTTCAGCAACCAGCGTATATTCCCAAAGGCAAATCAGAAACTGTATTGCCGCCACTCGTACTTACCCTTTCCAACGCATCCTATGAAGAAAGTTCAGTAAATTTACGTCCTGGTAATATCGAACTTTTACCTCATATAGACCATAACTGGTTTGCTGCTCCATCAAGTGGTTCGCTTCTGTTTGCAGTGGAAATACCCGAAGGAAGTCCAAATACTTACTGGGTAAATTTAGTTCAAGCTTATGAAGAATTAGACGAAGCAACTAAGAAACAGATTGCTAACTTGCAAGTACTCCATTACAATCCTTTTACCAAACTCCATAAAGGTAATATTCCCTCTGCTTCCTACGGTCCTGGTCGAGAGCTTGAACCAGGTGAGAAAGTAATAGCACATCCACTTGTTCGTACTCATCCAGATAGCGGCAAAAAGATTTTATATCTTAATGCAGCAAACGAAGTAGAAATTGTTGACTACGACCCAGAAGAAGGTGCAAAGTTAATTGAGCGATTACGGCAGCACATCAAACAACCAAAATTTGCCTACCAACATCATTGGACAAAAGGCGACCTTTTATATTGGGATAATCAAGCAACCGCGCATTTTCGCCCAGAATTTGATGAGAATGCAACACGAATTCTAAAGCGTGTTAGTATTCGGGGTAGCCGTCCTTTTTAGTTCGCATTTAATTTACACATTGTAGAGACGCGATTTATCGCGTCTTTACATACAGGTATTTTTTACTGCCATATGAACAGCATCAATTATTACGATAATATTGCACAGGTATACGACCAAACACGGTGGTTAACAGAATCTGTCGCAGAGGAAGTAGCTGATTTTATTATTAATCTTACCCGCGCGGCGCCAGAAACTAATTTTCTAGAACCAGGTGTAGGAACAGGATTAAATGTTTTTCCTTTGGTTAAGCGTGGTTATTCCGTAACAGGGATTGATGTTTCCCAAGAAATGCTCGATCAATTTCGTCAAAAATTCGATACTACTCCTCCTAATTTAAAGTTAATTCATACTGATGCCTCACAATTACCTTTTTCAGATAACAGTTTTGATGTTGTACTAACTGCTAATATGCTTCATACTGTCTCTGATTGGAGAGTCTTTTTAGATGATATACATCGTGTGCTAAAGCCTAGAGGTTTTTATCTCAACTCTCAATGGATTACTCCACCAGCAAGAAAAGAATTTGAAGGTTATTTTCGAGAATTTTTGGCTAAATCTAAAGGAAGTAATACAAAATTTAAAGGTGTTGCAGCAATATCAGAAATAGACACAGAAGGATATTTAAATCAAAAAGGATACGTATCAAATTACTTAGTAGCTAAAGAATGGACAGTTAGTAATACAGTAGAAGAGTTACTAAATTGGTATAAATTGCGCCCATATGGGTTTTGTTGGCAAGTTTCAGAAGATGTTTTTCATAAAGTCTTAAAAGAATTTGAAGAGTTTTGTATTAAACATTATGGTTCTTTGAAGACTATTCTCTCATCTGAAGCTAAATTTGAAATATGGGCTTATAGTTTATCTTCTACGCCATAATTGCTACAAACTGAATTAGCGGCGCCACAGCATCAGCATCACCGACTACCTGGACATGCTGTTTAGCTTCGTCGGAAAGCAAACTTTTAGTCCAAATTCGCCAAATTATATGAGCAGGAACAATAATAGAGGTTTGTGCTGCTGGGTTTATGCCGCTCCATAACGACCAAGTACCACGTTCTCGTTTTAACGTCCAACCTAATGTTACTTGCTCTGTAGTTGAAATTGATATAAGTACCCCATCATGTGCCTCAAATTTACAATACGCAAACGGCAACCCGCGCGCAAAGGTTTCGAGTACAGGTGTTAGTAGTGAAGGTGTATAAAGTGGAGGACGTTCTGTAGCATCACGTAGCTGCTGTTGGTGATGCCATTTTTCCGTATACTCGCGCGCAATATCAAACCAGTTGCGGGAAACAGTTTCTCCAGCCCAGACAACACCAAGTCCATCAGCATTGGCATCTATTTTCTCAAACAACGAAATCAGCGCTTTATCATATATCTCAATCAGTTCGATCAGAACCTGCGGACTGACGCGACGCATTCCCATCATGAACTCACGGTTATCTTGCTGTATAAAAGCTACCAGTTCTTCAATCCCACTAAATGATGGCATCGGTGAGCGGTAGCTGTCGCGCAAACTCGAAACACGTCGAATACTACCGTGAAGCAAATGTGCTGTGAGGTCTTTAACATTACGGTCTTTATGTATAGTCGGCCTAGTCCAGTCAACTGGCGCCAAGTCACGAAGTAAATCGAGCAGCGCTTCGTTGATAACATGAAACGGTTCTATAACGGGAATTGAAACTGTATGGTCAAGACGTGTTTCGGTAGAGAACATAATTTGTTACGGTAGCTAGGATTAAGCTTAACAATTTTATTACGTGTCGAATATAGCAACAAAACCTGTTTTGATACCCTTCTTAAAGCCAGTTTTTTCATAGAACTGGTGTATTTCCTCACGTTTATTACCACTCAAGAGCATTACTTTGTAACAATTATGGCTCCATGCAAATTGTAGGGCATGGTCTATCAGGCGCCTTCCAACACCTTGCCGACGATAGTCAGCGTGAGTAATTACATTCTCAATCAATCCATAGGGACGGGCACCGCGCGTCAGATTAGGAACAACTACCAAGGTGCAGGAGGCAATGAGGTGTCCATTGAAATCTGCCACAAAGCAATTAATCTTGTAATCACTTAATATTTGATTCCATATCTCTTGAAGAGTTGATTCGTCAGGTAGAGGATCATCTATTGGGTTCAAATGTTTGTAAAGCTTCAGAAGTGCTGGCAATTCATGTTGCTGAACCTTACGTATCGAAATATTCATATTTGTATACTCTGTCTAGGGTTTGCTGAAAAAGGAAGAAAAGCTTACATTCTCAGATTATCAAAAATGCTGCCCGTGATTTCATTGAATGGAGAAGACCTGATTTTACTTTAATCCCATTCAGCAGTTTTAATATTGCAATGTTCTGCAACTAATCGAACCAATGACTCAAACTTATGTGTATTCAGTTGGTTGCTCACAAAAATCCATTCATCTGAAGGATTAGTATTTATAATTGAGGATAAGAGATGTTGTTTAAAGGAGATTAATACTTTTTATTTAGCATCAATATTTTTCAATTTTAATAATGCTTCTTTCACAGCTTCACGGACACTATTATCTTCATCTTCTAGAAGTTGTGAAAGTGGCTCTATTGCTTTCATATCTCCAACCTCACCCAATGCCCAAACCGTTATTGTTTTAAGATGACTTTCACTATCTTGGAGTATTTTAAGAAGAAAATCACTTCCTCTCTTATCTTTTAGCTGTCCTAGAGATTTCGCTGCATGAAATTTTGTAGAATACAATAAATTATCAAAGTCTTCACCCTCTAAAGCATTAATGATACCTGACACAGCTTTATTATCACCTAACTCACCTAAAATTTTTATTATTTTAGTTAGTCCTGTCATACATCTGCTACTGTCATTTTAGCAATGCTATAAAGTGAGAAAAAATTGTCTTTGACCTCTTTATCTATCAATCCTTGTTTATCGTCTAATTTTTTTAATTTATTGAATATAATACTAACTATTTTAGAAGTATTTTGAGTTGCAAAGTCGGAAAATTTTTCTACCATTAGTTGCATAACCTCATTTAACATAAATAAATCAAAGTGCTGTACTTGCTTGTTTATATAATCTAAAACTTTTCCTTTGTCTGTATCAAATAGTACACTTAATGCGGCGGCTTGTAAGTAATAATCACCTTTTAAAGTAGACAAAATTTGCCAAGCCACAACAGAAGCTTGGTTGCTATCGCGCGCAGATAGTTCTGCCAACGCATAATTGGCAATATATAATTCATCGCATAAAGCAAGTTTTACTAACATATCCTCTGATATGTTACTATATTCTATATCTGAAGCATCCATCAACATAAATAAGTCTAATTCATCAAATTTCATACTTAAACCTTTTTTGTATAACTAAAAAAATTGGGGTTAGCCTTCAAAGTAAAGAGTTGTTAGATATATACTACCGTCCTCTAGTATTTTCCACGCACGTTGTAGAGACGCGATTAATCGCGTCTCTACATGTACAATTTTTTTATAAATCATATAGGATTGCTATATGCTCTATCTATTAAGGTAGGAATACAATTACTCACATTTAAGGAAGCTGCTAAATCAACATCTTGCTCAAATCCTTTTTCAAGAAGTTCTATTCCAGAGCCACATTGCTTGAGAAGAGATTTTAAATTAGGTTGAGCATAGCGATAAGCTGCAAGTGCAATTTGTGCGTCTGGTGATAAGCTTCCTTGTAGATAACTGATGATGGCGCCTGCTCCAATCAAATCCTCAAACGAGGGGCGGAGACTACCATCTTCCCATTTTTCACCTGCTGGTATAATGGCGATACGGTGCCCATATTTAGTTGCAGAATTAGCGACAGCTCGACAATTTCTCAAACAACCAGCCAAAGTTGGAGTCTCTCCTGTTCCCAAACTAAGAGAGGAACCATTTGGTGAAGGAAGTACCAGTCGAGTGTTCTCAGGTATTTGACTTAAGGATGCGGGAGAAAGTGAATAACCACTACCTCCCCTTTTAGTTGCTAATTGGGCGTTCACAGACTCAGCAAATATAGATGCCGATTCATTGTTCCAATCGCAGGGGAAAACAATAGCTTTCCGACTATTGGCAATTTCAATGCAAGTCGAAAATGAAAGAATGTCAACTATAATAATGACATCACTAATTGGAGCTAATTGCTCAACTCCTTTTTTTCCCCACTCACACCTGATATCAAAGCTAGATTGATTGTAGAAAGTCATGTATTATGAATATTATTGTTCGTACATAACTTGAATAACTTTACCTAAATTCATAGACAAGAATAAAATTATTTGCTGGCATATCAATTTTTTCTTTTAGTTCAATATTATACTTATAAGCAGCATTATTTATATCTGTAACATCTTTTAATCCCCATTCTGGTACTCCAGAAGAAAGTAGAGTTTTGTCGGGAGCAATGCGATTTTGTTAAATCAGCCTAAAATGCGGCATATATAAAAAACTTATTCTCAGTACAAAAATATATTTAATACAATTAATATAGTATTAATACTTAAAAAAATAAATTATGTAACTATATAACTTTCAAAAAATATTAAATTACATTAATAAAAAAATAATATTTAAAAGGCAACAGGGAACGGGGAACAGGGAACAGACTGGTTTGGGATGGGGATTTAACCCCAACCCAAACAAACAACTTATAGAAGATGGGGTTTTAAACCCCGATTGGGAACAGGAACATGGAACTGTTGCCCGTTCCCTGTTCCCTGTTCCCTTCTTCGATAAATACTAAAAAATATTCTAAAAAGCAAAGGCATGGCGCTGAAGCAGCCGAGCGTATGGGCGCCTAGAAATAAAAAATGATATGTGGAGAAATGCCGTAGTTGTAGGCTTATACAACTATAAAGGTCAAGATTCTTAAAAGTATTCAAAAAAAAGGTAGGATTACCGAGTAACAATAGTGAGCGTAACTCGAAATGTACCTACCATGACAAAATATATATATCCAACTTTAGATTTAAGCAAATCCTTGCAAGATTTTAAAGATTCGGTTACGAAACTTTTAGAATTAGATAATGTTAAAGAATGGGATGGTCGGATTGTTAAGCTTCGTGAACAAGAAATTAGAGATGCAGCTCTTGTACTCGCTGGACAATGTATTGCAATATTGTTATATAATCTTTCTCAATCCCAGGAAGCTTCAGATAACGCAATGATTCAAACAAAGGGATACTGGGAGTTAGAAACAAGAAAACACGGTTATCGTCGAAGGCAAATATTAATTGTCGGAAATGTTTTAATCACTCTACTATTACCTTATGTAACAATAAGAAATGATAAAAGTGCAAAAATAGATAATGAAGAAAAACAAAAAGGTAAATATGAGAACCAAGGTTTCAGTCCACTTTTAAAATGGTTAGGAATGGAAGAAGGAGTAACTCCATTAGTTTGGTCAACAGTTGCTAAGTATGGCTCAATTGCTAGTTCATTTGAAATTGCATGTACAATTTTAATAGACTGGGGAATTAATATAAGCCTAAAACGAGTAGAACGGCTTACATATAAGTTTGGTCAAATAGGAATTAAATTACGACAATCAAAATTAGAAAGTCTGAAAAATAATAAATTAACGCCTGGAAACATACTTCAAGGACAACGTGTTGTGATAACTGTGGATGGGGGTAGAAGTAAAATGAGAGTCAATAAAACAGATTCAAAAAATGAAAAAACAAATAGATTTGGCTTTAACGGAATATGGGTTGAACCAAAATTACTAACAATTTATGTTGTTGATGAGTCAGGGAAAAAGGTAAAAAATGATGCTATCCCTATCACGAATGATGGTACATATGATGGACATAAAGCATTTTTACAAATTTTAGAAATGTATTTAGTGAGTTTAGGAGTTAATCAAGCAAAGCAAGTTTTATTGATTGCGGATGGGGCGGAATGGATATGGCTACATATTCCTCCCCTCTTAAAACGCTTAGGATGCCCAACAGAAACTTACGAACTGTACGACTTTTATCATGTTACAGAGCATTTACAAACTTTTGCCGATGCAGCTTTTACCAAAGATAAAGAACGAAAAGATTGGTTTCAAAATGCGCGAAAAACTTTAAAAAAACACGGTGCTTTGACGCTAATTAAAAAAATGACTAAATTTATTGCTTCAGCGACTGGAGAGCAATGTAGAATTATGACACAACAAAGAGATTATTTACTACGCGCGTACCGTGAAGGGCGTTTAAATTATCCTGAAATTTTAGAAAAAAAACTACCAATCGGTAGCGGAGCTATTGAAAGTTTAATTCGACAGGTTGTAAATTTAAGAATTAAGGGGAACAGTAAATTTTGGTTAAAAAGTAATGCAGAAATTATGTTACATCTTCGCTGTCAATGGATGGCTGCGAATTGGAATAATTTTTGCGATTCAATTTTAACTTCTTTTGTCAACCCAAAAGTTGCTTGATATATTTTATACATACAATCTTAACCAAAACATTTGATGTAATAATAAATACTTACATAGCAATAGTTATTTATATTCAATTGATTTGAATAAATATCAAATCTTTGACCATACTCTTTTTGAAGCTTCTCAAAAAGATAATTTGTGCTGAGAATTAATATTTTTATTGTTATTTTAAATACTTTCTATACGGTATAAGTATTTTTAATGACTTGATTTTTGGCGCCACCTCACAAAATCGCATTGCTCCCCCTAAAAGTTGTACATAGTGATGATTTTCTTTCATAATACACTTTATATGTTAACTTACCGTATAATAATAAAAATCCTTAATAAATAAGAAGCGTTGTAAGAATTAATGCAACTACATAGTCAGTGGAGAATCTATGGCAGCGCAAGAAATTATTGGTGGTGGCGCCGTTAAGCTTTATGTTGAAGAAACTGGTAACCCTAACGGTAGACCAATTCTATTTATCCACGGTTTTTCTCAAAGTAGATTGACTTGGCGCCAGCAATTTAACTCTGAGCTAAGTAACAAATTTCGTTTAGTTGCCTTAGATTTACGTGGTCATGGGTTATCAGAAAAACCCCACAATGCATACGGTGATTCAAATTTGTGGGCTTCGGATATTCAAGCAGTAATTACCACTTTAGGTTTGGAGCGCCCTATATTGAGTGGTTGGTCTTATGGTGGTGCAATAATTAGTGATTATGTACGAGTTTATGGTGATGCACAACTGGGAGGAATTCACTTTGTTGGCGCCTTAACTAAATTAGGTGATGAACTAGTTCCACTTTTAGGAAAAGACTTTGTTGCTCTTGTCCCTGGCTTTTTCTCTAATGATGCAAGCGAGAGTTCAAAAGCACTACAAAAACTGGTACGACTAATAACTTATAAAGAGTTGCCACCATCAGAATTTTATTACACATTAGGATATAATACGATTGTGCCGCCGTATGTAAGGTCAGGTTTACTATCACGTTCTCTAAGTAATAACGATTTACTACCTACCTTCAAAGCACCTGTATTAATTACTCACGGTCAACTCGATGAAATTGTTTTACTCGAAGCAGCTAAGGAACATGCTGAATTAATTCCTCATGCCCAGCTTTCTATTTATCCTGATGTCGGTCATGCTCCATTTTGGGAAGATAGTAAACGTTTTAACCAAGAATTGCACGATTTTGTCACAAATAACTCATAAATTATGTCAGCTACTGCTTTAATTGTCGGCGCCGGAAGTGGTTTGAGTGCATCCTTAGCGCGTGTCTTTGCTAAAGAAGGTTTTACTGTTGCTTTGGCTTCACGACAACCTGATAAACTTAGTAAATTATCGGCTGAAATTGGAGGCGGCAGTTTTGCAGCAGACGCTTCAAAACCCGACGAAGTAAACCAATTATTTAATGATGTTGAACAAAAATTAGGGGCGCCAAAAGTTGTAATTTATAATCCAAGTTGGCGCGTTCGAGGAGCATTTATCGAACTTGACGCTGCGGATGTTGCAAAAACACTGGAAATTACAGCATATGGAGGCTTTTTAGTTGCTCAAGCCGCAGCTAAACGACAATTAGAATTAGGTTCAGGAGCCATTTTCTTTACAGGTGCTTCCGCAAGCGTTAAAGGTTATCCACAGTCGGCGCCATTTGCAATGGGTAAATTTGCACTGCGAGGTTTAGCACAAAGTATTGCCCGTGAACTGGCGCCAAAAAATATCCATGTAGCACATTTTATTATTGATGGCGCCATTCGCTCCGAAACTCGACAAGAATCACCTGACAAACCAGATAGCTATCTTGACCCAGATGCAATTGCTCAAACTTATCTGAATATATGGCGCCAACCTCGCAGTGCTTGGACATGGGAAATTGAATTACGTCCTTGGGTAGAGACATTTTGATGTAAAAAATTGGATTCTGGTACAACAGTGAGGTATTGACTGTGTTAAAAATAATTCTACCAACGGAACTCGCTGATAAAGTCGAGCCACTTTTGCCGCAAGATATTACATCTATTCGCGTAAGCCCTGAAGGTGAATTTGATGGTGATATTAGTGATGCTGAAGTCTACTTCAATGGATTTAAATTAAAAAATACGACACTTCATAAAGTACTAGCAGCAGCACCGAAGATTCGCTGGCAACATACACCAAGTGCAGGTGTGAATCATATTCTTACACCTACATTTTTAGAACGTGATATAACTTTGACTAACGGTTCAGGAGTTCACGCTATACCTATTGCAGAATTTGTGCTGAACTTCATGCTTTACCATGCCAAGAATGTCCAAAAGTTGCAAAGTCTCCAAGCAGACCGCTATTGGTACAAATGGTTTGAGTTACAAGAGTTATATAACAAAAATGTATTAATTCTTGGTACAGGAAACATTGGTAAAGAAATTGCCTCCCGCGCGAAAGCTTTTGGTATGAATGTTTGGGGTAGTCGTCGTAATCCTGAATCGTTACCTAATTTTGATAAAATAGTAGGCGCCGACTCATGGCAATCTCTTCTTCCAGAGGTTGATTATTTAGTAGTTGCCACTCCCCTAACACCAGAAACCAAAGGTTTAATTAACGCTTCGGTACTGCGGTCACTACGTCCGAGTGCCTACTTTATTAATATAGCTCGCGGCGCCATTGTCGATGAAGAAGCACTACTTACCGCACTACGCGAAAACTGGATAGCAGGCGCCGGACTAGATACATTTGTTACGGAACCTCTACCCCCAGAAAGTGCTTTTTGGTCATTACCTAATGTATTTGTCACACCACATAACTCCGCTCTGACACCACAACTTTATGACCGGATTGTATCATTGTTTCTTGATAATTTAAATCGTTATAAAACTAGTCAGCCGTTACATAATGTGGTAGATAAACAGATAGGTTATTAGATAATTAACTAGGGTGTAAAATTATGTTCGAGCCGAGATATGGAATTTGGATTCCAGTTTATGGTAATTGCGGCGCCATGAATCATCCAAATGAACCCCGTAATGCTAGTTACGACAGAGCAAAGTATTTGATTCAATTAGCAGAAGAATACGGATTTACAACAAGTCTCATTGCAGAACATATAATTAACCCTAGGAATCAAGAATTAGACCAGCTAGAAACATGGAGTACCGCAGCAGCTTTAGCAGAAGCTACAAACTCAATCGAAATTATTGCCGCAGTAAAACCTTTGCTATTTCATCCAGTAGTCTTAGCAAAAATGGCATTAAACATTGATGCCATTAGCAAAGGAAGGTTTTCAATAAACCTGGTTAGTGCATGGTTCATGCCAGAATTGCAAAAATCCGGCATACCTTTTCTTCCTCATGATGAACGCTACCGTTATTCTCAAGAATGGATAGAAGTAGTTAAAGCGTTATGGAGTGGAGAAAAAATTAATCACGTCGGCTCATATTTTAATATTACCGATTTGTGTTTACGCCCGCGTCCAGTCGCACAACCTCATCCGCGCGTATATTTAGGGGGAGAATCCGAAGCAGCCAAAAATCTCGCTGTAGAATCAGCAGATGTATTTTTCTTAAATGGGCGCCCTTTAGAAGTTATAAAAGAAACAATTACAGATATTAATAAACGTCAACGTCTAAAATTAAAACCTTTACGGTTTGCAATGTCAGCTTTTGTAATTACTCGACCAACAGACACCGAAGCACAAACAGAATATAAATATCTTTTTGAACTGACCAAACAAGATAATAGAACCGAGCTAATAAAAGGTATTGAAAAAGAAGTAGTAATGTTCAAAAACATGGCAAATTACCCAGGTGTAGGAAGTAATGGAGGTACAGCAGCAGGACTAGTGGGAAATTATGACACAGTAGCAGTAAAAATTGCTGAGTTTGTTGAAATAGGCATCGATACATTTATGCTGCAATTCCAACCCTTTGCCTCAGAAATGAAACGATTTTATGAAGAAATAATGCCGCGAGTACAACATTTAAATTCGATATTTTCATCTCATATTAAAAGCCATCATTAGACATTTATCGCTATGCCGTGACAACAGCAACTAAAATTCATTCGCGCTCAATCATTTCTACCAATGCTCCCATATTTTCTCTTCAGTAAAACCAAGTTATCGAAAATCTATAAGAAAGGCACTTAATTATTATTATACTCTTGCTGCAAAAGAGACATAATTATTAGGGAATCATATTTATTTCCTGTTTTTAAGCATTCGCGGAGTATTCCTTCAACGACAAAACCAGCCGTCTTGTAAATTGATTGCGCGCGAAGATTTTGCAATTTTACATCTAACCACAACCGATGCGCCTTATAATTATTGAATGCTAACTCCTTAATCATTTCTATTGTTGCTTTTCCATAACCCTTGCCTTTTTCTGTAATAACGATTCTACGTAATTCAATCGCATTATCTACATTAGTCAGACCAGCTAAAATAACATAGCCAACTTTTGTTTCCTTTTGCACAATTAGATGAAGACTATCAGGAGTATTAATTGCTTGTAAATGTTTTTCGCGTGACCAGGTAATTATGTACTGACGGTTTTCCTCATTGTTTTCAGCACTTAGAATATAATCAAGATCAACTTCTTCAGTTTGGCGTAGACGAAGAACCATTATTTTTACTTAATGATTAGAATTATTCGTTTGTAGAGATTTGCGAAGCGTTGTAAATGCGAGAATACCTACAACAGTCAAATAAATACGTTGTAGCCATGAATTACTCAAGCTCAGGCTAATATTTCCTCCAACAATTCCACCGATAAACATAGCTATACCAAGAATTATACCTAGTTTATAATCAACAACGCCCTGTGTTATAAAGATTTTTTCAACTTCCTTTTATTCAACGGTTTTTATTTTCCTTTCAAACGTCAATTTACTGCTTACGCTGTTGAGTAAAAAATTATATACAGGTTTTCTAATTTTTAAAAGTACGTTCAGACATAGTTTGGGTTGAGGAACGTTCAGCTAGTGTGCCGAAGACAAAACCCAACAAAATCAGGTAAATGTTGGGTATCGAGGCGCCTCCACCCAACCTACAGATTCTCAAAACCTACGCAGTATTGGAAAGATTCTTAATTACCTATCCGTTACATCCGTTATATCCGTTGCTAGTTAACGCGCTCTAAAGTCACCTTCTATGTACTAAAGCTGTACAAAAACAAACTATCTATACATGTCAACTCTGGTAAAATAGCGGTTTTTTTGCGAATAACACGTAAATAATTCAACAAATAGGTATTAATATTTACATTTAATAGCATTTTACTGGGGGATATAGTAAACAAACCCCAGTAAAAAAGAAGATAAAATTATAACCACCAGTAAAACAGCCCCAGTAATTAAAATAAATACTAACAGCATCTTAGAGATTCTACCCTTCGGGAAAACTACCCTGCGGGAAAACTACCCTGCGGGAAAACTTCGTTTACGTTTACGTTTACGTTTACGTTTACGCTTCGCTCAACTCAGAATGACATTTCTCACCCGTTTTCACTATACTCTCTTATCTCTGTGCCCTCTGTGTCTCTGTGGTAAATAAATATACTTAAATCTTAAGACAAGCGCGGGTAGCAAAGTATCAATATATTTAGATTATCAAACAATTAGTATTTCATAAACTTAGATAATCATATACTTTAGTTACAAAGGGCTTGAACTTTCACCAAGGGTTGTGCAATACTACTATGTAAATCACCATAAAATTGGTCGATAAACAGTATTTTACATAGCCAGCGTAGATATTAGATATCAAAATATTAAGCTTTTTAGCTAAGGGGTGAGGCTTGTGGGCATAAATCAATTAATTTTAGAACAACAATCTAATAATGCTTCTGACTTAGATTTACAAGCGGATATTCTAGTTATTGGTGGTGGTCCAGCAGGAGCATGGGCAGCTTTAAGTGCGGCTTCTTCTGGAGCTAAAGTAGTTTTGGTAGATAAAGGCTACTGCGGCGCCAGTGGTTCAACGGCTGCGGCTGGTACTACTGTATGGTTTGAACCTTCAGGAGAACAACGCGCGCAAGAAATAGCCAAGCGGCAAAGGGTAGGAGGGTTTTTATCAGAACTTTCTTGGATGGAAAGAGTTTTGGAGCAAACTCATACAAATTTGTATCAGTTAGGAAATTGGGGTTATCCTTTTTCATTAGACCAGCAAGGTCAACCTTATTATCCTTCACTCCATCAAGGCGCCGAGTATATGCGTCTGATGCGTAAGCAAATTAAAAAAGCTGGTGTGCAAATTCTCGACCATTGTCCAGCTTTAGAATTATTAGTAGACTTAGAAGGTGCAGTTGCTGGAGCTTGTGGAATTAGGCGCCAAAATGGTGGAAGATGGCGAGTAAAAGCAGCATCTGTAATTATTGCTACTGGTGGTTGTGCTTTTTTGAGCAAAGCTTTAGGTTGTAACGTCCTAACTGGGGATGGTTATTTAATGGCAGCAGAAGCTGGGGTTGCAATGTCGGGTATGGAATTTTCTAATATCTACGGACTAACTCCGGCATGGTCATCTGTGACAAAAGGCGCCTATTATCGTTGGGCAACATTTACCTATGAAGATGGAACTGAAATTGAAAACGCGACTTTCGGGAAACGCTCTACTATCGCCAAAGTACTATTAACTCAACCTGTATATTGCAGCTTGCACAAAACTCCCGAAGAAGTAAGAACATGGATGCGAACTATCCAACACAATTTCTTCTTGCCTTTTGAACGCACTGGTATTGACCCATTTACCCAACGCTTTCCTGTAACATTACGTTTAGAAGGAACCGTTCGAGGTACTGGTGGAATTCATATTATAGATAACTCCTGCGCGACTTCAGTCCCTGGACTTTATGCAGTTGGAGATGCAGCAACACGAGAATTTGTAGCAGGCGCCAGCAGTGGAGGTGGTAGTATAAATGCAGCTTGGGCAATGTCTTCTGGATATTGGGCAGGTTCAGATGCAGCGAAATATGCTTTATCACTTGGAAATAAAGTAAACGAACGAAAAGTACAAGGAGTTGGCAAAGCAGGAATTCGTTCGGATAGTAATTTTGCTCCCAAAGAAGTTATTGGCGCCGTTCAAGCTGAAGTTTTACCCTATGACCGTAATTTATTCCGCACAGAACATAATTTAAAAGATTCTCTCAAACGCTTAGATAATTTGTGGCATTCTGTTAAATATAGTGGCGCCGCAAGTGAAGACCAAGCATTGCAAGCACGGGAAGCGGCGGCGATGGTTGCAACATCTCGATGGATGTATAATTCTGCACTAACACGTACAGAAAGCCGTGGTATGCATGAACGCCAAGATTACAAAGAACTTGATCCAAATCAGCAATATAAGCTACTCAGTGGTGGCTTAGATACAGTTTGGGTAAAACCTGAGCAGCACTTTATAAATAAGGAGTTAGTGACACTGTGATTGAATTAGTAAGTGAATCTCGCTGTATAGAATGTAATCTTTGCGTCACCGCCTGCCCTACAAATGTTTTCGATAAAGTACCAGGAAAGGCGCCTATAATCGCACGTAAAAGTGATTGCCAAACTTGTTACATGTGCGAGTTATATTGTCCAGTAGATGCATTATATGTAGCTCCCCAAGCTGATGAATTAGTCGAAGTAGACGAACAAACTTTAATCGAAAATGGTTTACTTGGCAGCTATCGAGAAGATATCGGTTGGGGCAAAGGAAGAACACCTTGCGCCTCTAAAGAAATGTCCGCATATTATTTCCCATTATTAAGCAATAGAAATTTACCTAAAACTTCATCTAATTAAATGAATAACCAATCAATAGACCTAAAATTAACTGCCGATGTCTTAATTATTGGTGGTGGACCCGCAGGAACTTGGGCAGCTTTAAGTGCAGCGACCAGTGGAGCAAAAGTTATTTTGGTAGACAAAGGTTACTGTGGCACAAGTGGCGCCGCAGCAGCTTCGGGAAATGGTGTTTGGTACGTACCTCCTGACCCAGAACAGCGAGAAGTTGCAATGGCTAGTCGCGAAGCAATGGGAGGATTTCTTGCTGACCGTAACTGGATGACGCGCGTACTAGATAGAACCTATGACAATATTCAATCTCTAATTAATTGGAACTATAACTTTCATACAGACCATAATGGGCAAGTAGTTTATCGCTCTTTGCAAGGGCCAGACTACATGCGCTTCATGCGGCAAAAGATTAAAAAAGCGGGTGTCAAAATTTTAGATAACAGTCCCGCTTTAGAATTGCTTGTAGATTTAGAAGGTGTTGTTGCTGGAGCAGCAGGTATTAACCGTCAATCTGGGGAACGCTGGCAAGTTCGCTCTGGGTCTGTAGTAATTGCAACAGGCGGTTGCGCTTTTTTGAGTAAAGCTCTTGGTTGTAATGTATTAACAGGAGATGGGTTGCTAATGGCGGCAGAAGTAGGCGCCGATTTTTCAGGAATGGAATTTTCCAATGCTTATGCTATTTCTCCTGCCTGGTCTTCTGTCACCAAAACTCGTTTTTACGATTGGGCATCTTTTACTTACGAAGATGGTACGGTAATTGAAGGCGCCGGTTCTAAACGTGGTCGCTCTGTAATTGCCAAAACTTTACTAACGCAACCAGTATACGCGCGTCTTGACCAAGGTGTGGATGAAGAAACGAAAGTATGGATGCGCGCGTCTCAACCAAATTTCTTTGTTGTGTTTGACCGTGCGGGAATAGACCCATTTACACAAAGATTCCCTGTTACACTACGTTTGGAAGGAACAGTACGCGGTACGGGTGGAATTCGGATTACAGATTATACTTGCGCCAGCTCCGTTCCTGGTTTATATGCTGCTGGAGATGCTGCAACTAGAGAATTAATCTGTGGAGGATTTACAGGTGGAGGTAGCCACAATGCAGCCTGGGCAATGTCTTCCGGTTATTGGTCAGGTCAATCAGCTGCTGCCTATGCACTTAGTTTAGGAGATACATTGCAACGTCCAGTACAAGGAGTTGGAAAAGTTGGATTATCCTATACAGGAAATCAAACTTTATTCCCAGAAGAAATAATTACCGCAACCCAAGCAGAAGTTTTCCCTTATGACCGCAACTTATTCCGCACAGCAACAGGATTAAATGAATCTCTACAAAGACTAAATAAGCTTTGGCAAGAGATTCGTAACAGTAAAATAACCACAGATAATCAAATTGTGCGCGCGCGTGAAGCTGCGGCAATGTTAGCAACTGCTCGTTGGATGTACACCAGTGGTATACAGCGTCAAGAAACCAGAGGAATGCACAAACGCGAAGATTTTCCTCTTCTTGACTCTAACCAACAACACCGTTTAATTAGCGGTGGTTTAGACACAATATGGGTAAAACCAGAGCAAACATCTGTGAGCAAGGAATTAATTAGCGTGTAATTTTTTAGTTAAGCAGGAGGATTATCATGACTATTGCACTAGAACGCCCCAAGAAAAAAACACGTTCAGCAGAAATTCGTGAACAACTTGGATATCCCATCATTGATACCGATGTACATACCCAAGAATTTCCCCCAGCATTTTTAGATTATCTAGAGCAAGTAGCAGGCGCCGCAATAGTAGAAAAGTTTCAAGAACACTTACCAGGTTCATCGCGTTCAAAATGGTTTAGTCAGACTTGGGAAGAACGACGAGCTTATAGAACAACACGTCCTCCTTTCTGGACTCGTCCTACTAACGATGCTTTAAATTTAGCCACAATTAGCTTACCCAAGTTACTACACGAGCGCTTACAAGAAGCAGGTACAGACTTTGCTGTTGTCTACCCCAACTTAGCAACAATGGCGCCACATATCGGTCATCCAGATATGCGACGTGCAGTATGTCGCGCAGCTAACACGTACCATGCTGAAATTTTCCGTCCTTATGCTGACCGCTTAACACCAATTGCTTCTATTCCAATGCATACTCCAGAAGAAGCCATAGAAGAATTGGAATATGCAGTCAAAGTATTAGGACTAAAAGCAATTCAAATACCCGGTCATGTCCGGCGCCCAATTCCTGCTTTCGAGAAGTATGGTGAAGAAGTCGCGAACGAAGCAATTTGGATTGATACATTTGGTTTAGATAGTAAATACGACTATGACCCCTTCTGGGCAAAATGTGTAGAACTTAAAGTTGTACCTACCACTCACTCCAGTGGTATGGGTTGGATAAATCGCCGTTCAATTTCCAACTATCAATATAATCATATTGGTCACTTTGCCTCTGCTGGTGAAGCATTGTGCAAATCACTATTTTTCGGTGGAGTTACTCATCGTTTTCCCACATTAAAATTTGCTTTCTTAGAAGGTGGTTCTGCATGGGGCGCCAGTTTGTATGCTGATCTAGTATGGCACTGGTATACACGCAATGAAGACCACATGCTAGAAAATAACGATCCTAGCAAAATTAATCGTGAAGAACTTTTAGAATACTATGTTCGATATGGTGGCGAACAAGTCAACGGTCGCTTAGATCAACTAGGAAGTGGTTTAGGATTCCATGCCAACTTATTATCTCCTCTAGACCCAGGTGAACAAGATGAATTTGCCCTGGCAGGAGTTAAAACTCCAGAAGACGTGCGCGCGCGCTTTTTAAATCATTTCTACTTCGGCACAGAATCAGATGATACCCGTGTCGCTCATGCATTTAACCGTAAAGCAAACCCCTATGACGACCGCGTAAAAGCATTCTTAGGTTCAGACTCAGGTCATTGGGATGTTCCAGATATTACCGCCGTCACTGCAAATTCCTACTCATTTATTGAACGTGGCATATTGACCGAAGAAGATCTCCGCCACTTCTTATCTATTCATCCAATGGAGTTATATACCAGTCTCAACCGTGACTTCTTCAAAGGTACATCTGTAGAAAAAGCAGCCGAGGAATACCTGGCTAATAATAAAAATTAAACAATTTCAAAACACTCTTGTGGAGCGGGCATCCCTGCCCGCCCATACATAAACAGGCAAGGATGCCTGTTCCACAAGATTTTTTCACAATAATCAAGGCAAACAACAATGACCATTGCTTTAGAACGTCCAATCCAAAAAAGCAAATCTGCTCAAATTCGTGAACGACTAGGTTATCCCATTATTGATACTGATGTACACACCCAAGAATTTGAGCCAGCAGTATTAGATTATTTAGAGCAAGTAGCAGGAAGCGCAATAGTCGAGCGCTTCAAAGAACATTTACCAGGCGCCTCACGTTTTAAATGGTACAAACAAACATGGGAAGAACGTTTTGCGTATCGTAGCAACCGTCCTAACTGGTGGGGGCGCCCAACAAAAAACACTTTGAATTTAGCTACTATTAGTTTGCCCAAGTTACTTAATGAAAGACTTCAAGAAGCAGGTACAGATTTTGCCGTCGTGTATCCAAACTTGGCAACAATGGCGCCCAACATTGGTAATGAAGAAATGCGACGGGCAGTATGTCGCGCGTTGAATATATACCATGCTGATATATTCCGTCCTTATGCAGACCGCTTAACACCAATTGCGGCAATTCCAATGCATACTCCTACTGAAGCAATAGAAGAATTGGAATATGCAGTAAATGTACTAGGATTAAAAGCAATTCAGATACCAGGTTATGTTCGGCGCCCAATTCCTGCTTTTGAAAAGTATGGTCAAGAAGTAGCAAACGAGGTAGTTTGGATTGATAACTTTGGCATAGACAGCGAATATGATTATGACCCATTCTGGGCGAAGTGCGTAGAACTCAAAGTAGTTCCTACCACCCACGCATCAAGTCAAGGTTGGACAACTCAACGCTCAGTTACAAATGCTCAGTACAATCATATTAACCACTTTGCCTTTGCAGCAGAAGCACTTTGCAAATCTTTATTCTTTGGTGGTGTAACTCGACGCTTCCCCAATTTAAAATTTGCCTTTATGGAAGGTGGTTCTGCTTGGGGCGCCAGTTTGTATGCTGATATAATTTGGCATTGGGAAACCCGCAACAAAGAGCATTTATTAACTCATAATAATCCTGCCATTGTAAATAAAGAAGAACTCAAAGAGCTTTATATTCGTTATGGTGGTGAACTAGTACATGGTCGCTTAGATCAACTTGGTGATGGTTTAGGATTCCACAGTAAACATTTTGCACCAGAAGACCCAGGAGAGCTAGATGAGTTTGCTGATGCTGGTATTGAGAAACCAGAGGATGTGCGCGACCGCTTCTTAAATCACTTCTACTTTGGTACAGAATCAGATGATACTCGTGTGTCTCAAGCTTTTAACCGCGCGGCATTGCCTTTTGGCGACCGCGTAAAAGCTTTCTTGGGTTCTGATGCTGGTCATTGGGATGTGCCTGATATTACAAGCGTTACCGCTAATGCTTACAATATGGTAGAACGAGAGATTATTAGCGAAGAAGATTTACGCTACTTCTTATCAATTCATCCATTGGAATTGTATACAAGTCTTAATCGTGATTTCTTTAAAGGTACAGTAATTGAGAAAGAAGCTGAAGAATATTTGATGAGTGTTGGTCGATAAAATAACCCTCTTGTCCCCCTCTCCTGCCCGGATACAGAAGAGCGAATGGTAGGTCTGACCCCTCAGTATCACGATTTGCCTGTAGCAATGAATACGTCATTCCAGACCACGTAGAGACGCGATTAATCGCGTCTCTACCCGCCTGGTTTAACGAGGGGTGTTACCCTTTGGGCAAGTTTAAATTAGTAACAATGGGACGTTCGTTTCATTGGATGCAGCGAGAGCTTGTATTATCCAAACTTGATTCTTTACTAAATAATGATGGCGGTATTGTTATTATCAAAACAAACGAGAATACTTGGGAGAGCCAACACCCTTGGAAACAAACTGCTATTGCCGTTGTTAAACGCTGGTTAGGTGATAGGCGCCGCACAGGCAAAGGTGGAGAAGGAGAGTGGAAAGCTCTAGAAATACCTCACGAAACTGTTTTAGCAAATTCTTCTTTTTCCAATATTACGTCCTACGAAGTGAAATTTGAGCAATCTTGGACGATTGATTCATATTTAGGCTACCTTTATTCAACCGCATTTGCTTTACCATCTTTCTTCGGCAACAACCGCGAAAAATTTGAGGTAGATTTAAAAGCTTCTTTATTAGCAGTGGAACCATCTGGACAGTTTAGTGAGGTGTTACCAGTTACAGCTTTGGTCGTTAGGAAATAAATTGATGCAAAAACTATACTATTTAAACACATGTTCCCTACACTAAATTATGATAATTTCGCAATATTTCGTCGCTTTACACTATTTTTGGCACCAGGACTATTAACTTTAACAACTTCCTTGACGTTAATTAGTTGCGCTCCTACAACCCAAAAATCAGAAACTTCATCTTCTGCCGTTAATGCAAATGTATCAAATGCTCAAACGAGCGGTATCAAAACTAAGGTACTGCGGATGGGGTATCAGCAAGCAGGTGATTTAGTTAGAATTACAAAAGTTCTAGAAAAACGTTTAGAACCTCTGGGGGTAAAAGTCGAGTGGGCACAATTTGCCCAAGGACCCCAGCTAATGGAAGCGATGAATGTTGGTAAAATTGATTTGGGTTCTGTTGGTGAAACTCCCCCTATTTTCGCACAAGCAGCAGGTGCCAGAATAGTATACGTTGTTGGTACGCGACGTGATGAAAATAGTGGTAGAGGCAGTGCCATCGGTGTTCCACCAAATTCTCCTATTAAAAGCGTAAAAGACATAAAAGGTCAAAGAGTCTTCTTTCAAAAAGCTTCTGCATCTCACTATTTTCTGCTTAGAGCCTTAGAAGAAGTAGGTTTAACCAAAGACGATATTCAAAAGGTGAGTTTACCCACTGTAGAATCTAACGCTGCATTTCTGCAAGGTAAAATTCCTGTTTGGGTAACTAACGACCCATACCTAGCTCTAGCAGAAAAAGAAAATAAAATTAGAGTCCTCAAAACTGCTCAAGGACTAGACTCACCAGGTAGCTATTATATTGGCGCCAAGCAGTTTGCAATTGATAATCCAGAATTACTACGAGTAGTAATTGAAGAAATAGATAAAATTCAACGTTGGGCAAAAGCTAATCCCAAAGACGCTGCACAGCTAATTGTACCATTTCAAAAACTACCGCTCGATATCATGGAAACGGTTATTAGGCGCCGTACTTTAGGGTTAAGACCTATTACCCCAGATTTAATCAAAGAACAGCAGAAAGTTGCAGATTACTTCTATAAAAATGGTGTAATTCCCCAATCCGTAAACATTCAAGAAGCAACGCTTACACCAGAACAATACGCAGCAATTACTCCTCCATCAATTAGTCAAAAATAGTACTTTGTTTATTACTACAAAAAGGAATCATAAATTATGCCTAACAATTGGTATGAATGGCATGACCTCTACAATATCGACGTAAGATTACAGCAACGACTACAAATAGTTCGCGAATATATTCGGAGTGCTATCGATGCATCTCCACCAGGAAAAATTCGAGTCGTCAGTGCTTGTGCAGGTGATGGACGAGATTTATTAGGAACTTTGGCTAGTCATCCTCGTAAATCTGATGTACACGGGCGCCTCGTTGAATTAAATCCAGAACTTGCCCAACAAGGACGAGATAAAATTGAATCAGCAGGTTTGTCACAACAGCTTGAATTTGTAAATGGCGATGCTACTAACTCTTCTAGTTATATAGGTGCCGTACCAGCAGATATTATAATTGTTTGTGGCATATTCGGTAACTTAGATTCAGAAGCAGAACTTAAGCGCTTAATCGGAAACCTTCCAAAACTTGCTAAAAAAGGCTCGTTTGCAATTTGGACGCGCGGTCACGCAGATGGTATCGCTCACTCAGAAACTGTTCGCAAAGTCTTCCGTGAAGCCGAATTTGAAGAAGTAAATTTCCGACTCACCCTAACAGGAGACATGGGAGTAGGAATTCATCGCTATCTTGGAGAAGGATTACCTTTACCTCAAAATCAACAGCTATTTGTATTTTCTGGGGCGCCGGATAAATATAAAGCTGCTAGCACTGTGTAATATCTTCTTGTAGCTTCTTGTGGAATGGGCATCCTTGCCATTGGCGTCAAGTTAAGGCTGGCGCCCATATGTCAAGTGACCTTTGTGCATTGTTCCGATGGCGCCTGCGGACAGCTTTAACAAGCCCCATTGACCGATGATGTTCTACCAACCAAGGTATAAGTTGTAACTCTGGATTTTGTAGTTGCGCGCGATTAAAAAAATACAAGCTGCGGAAAACCATTTCCACGGAAATTTGTTCTAATGGCTGTTGTAAAGCAATAGCGACATCAGCGCATAAATCGTTAAGTACGGCATAAAAAATCCAGGTTGCAAAAATTTGCATTTTTATGCCGTTTACTCCACCAACCCAAAGATATGACAAACCCAACAAGCGTTTTGTGAGTAAGAATGCATCTTCGATACGCCAACGACGGCGATATAAATCACAAACTTCTTGCGCGGAAAGTAGGTTTGGGTCAACAACATTTGTTAAGTATCGATACCAAGTTTTGCCCCATAGAACTGAGACTAAGCGCATTTGGTGTTTACAAGGGTCGGTATGATGTAACCCCATTTTAATAATTTCATCTTTATAGTGAGAGCTTCTTGAAAGTGTACGCACTACGTTATACTTAACGTTTGATTTTTGGCGTGTAAGTACGTACTTTCCTGCTTCGGTCAAAGAATCAAACCATTCAAATCCATAAAAACCCATATCTACTATTATTAGTCCGCCAACTGGCAGGCGCCGAAGTAAAGCTTCCCACCATGTTGTTTCGTTACAGTTAGGGTTGGTATCATACCAAACCGCTACAGGACAATGAGTAAATGCCTCCACTACCATCAATATTTTTCCTGCTAACAACTTACCCGTTTTTTCTTGCAGTTGCCCAAGATGTTTTTTGATTGCTTCTAAAGTTGAAGCATCCGCAATCCATACCGCGCTAAATTTTTGTGCTACTGGCGCCCATTTGTGGGCTAGTTGTTTAGTTCGATTTTTAATGGCAATTCGCTCTATCACTTGGTCGAATAACCCTAAAAATAGGTGTGATGGTAAACTATTTAGCCGTTGAGATAAAGCTTGCTTACTTACCTGCATTGTAGGTGCCCAAAGTAAAGTTTCAGTCTCAAGTGTGCGTACTACATCTGTTAAATGCTGTATTTGCCTATACACTATGCTCAGGACTATTGCTGCCATGACTGGCAGCGTTAGTACTCTGTCACGCAGGTCACGCTCTTTATCTTTAACCCGTTTTAGATTAGTAAACGTGCCTGGACTAAGTAGTTCAAACAAACGCGATTCAATTTCTTCGGTTGGTGGCGCTGGCACTGAAGAACTATGACGAAAGTCTGGATTTCCTGGTTTTTTGCGTGGTTTACTCATGGCTTTTCCTACACCGTTGTGTTGAGTTAACCACAACAGGCGCCCCTACTTGACAAGGCTATAATTTTCTTAACTTGACGCCAATGGCATCCTTGCCCGTTCAACACAAGAAGAGACAGGCGAGGACGCCTATCCTACAAACTTATCAAAAACACTTAATTTGATTTTCCATCACTACCTAAATATTCCCGATAAACGCATATCTTATCGTTACGCACATCAAAGGAAATAGCGATACGGTTTTTGTAAGGTTGTCCCAGCATAATTCCTTCATCACGAAACTCAAAAATAACAGTTGTTTCACTGCTGGTAACTCTTTCAAGAGAAGTTAATTTGACGGTTTGACCAAATACTTCTGTAACATATTAAAAAAAATTCTTTTGCTCTGTCTTTCCCAACATTTAAACCATGATATGCACCAATAGGGAACCAAAAGGTAAAGTCATCTATAAGTAGATTTAAAAGTGGCGCCCAATCACTGGTTGCAAAACCATGCATTAAATTGTCGAATGCTTGTTGAGCAACTTTTAATGTGTTTTCTGAAGGCGGGTGGGGTAATTAAGGTCTAAAAGTTTTCCTAACCATGAATAAAAAAGTACAGAGTCATACTAACAGCAACAAATATAACAAATCTCCTAATTAGGAGAGGGTCAAGTCTACGCGCGTAGTTAGCACACAAAAAACCTCCCAACGAACCACCCACTGCCATCAAAATAGTTTGAGGCCAAGCAATAACACCTGCGATAACAAAAGGAATAATTGCAACACCATTAATACAACTTCCTAAAAATGTTTTAAAAGCATTCATCGTATGAATACTTTTTATACCAATAAATGTTAGAGTTGCTAGCATCAAAATTCCTAAGCCGGCGCCGAAAAAACCGCCATAGATAGAAATAGCCAATTGAGCAAGTACCAATCTAAAAATAGGTGGAGATTTAGAAGGTGATTTCTGCCTTTGAAGTTGAAACCAATTTTTGAGGGGTTCACTAAAAGTAAATATCAATGTTGCTAACAGTAACAAATAAGGTATTAGCTTTTTAAATACATCCGGTGAAGTATATAACAAAGCAACAGAGCCAATTATTCCACCCACTACACTAATACCACATAATAATAATAGTTCTCGTCGCTGAATTTTTAAATCACTACGATATGCTCCTGCACTAGCTAACGCTGCAACCCAAATTGCAGTATTATTTGTTGCATTAGCTGCTATTGGTTGCATACCTGTGAATATTAGCGCTGGAAACGTAATGAAACTTCCACCCCCTGCTACAGCATTTAATCCACCCGCAATAAACGCGGCGCCGAAAAGGAGTAAGCTATTCACAGTAGTTAAGTTTTGCAACATTATAATAATTTTATGAATTTTATTATTAAAAGTAAATTACATTTATTGCTTAATCTAACTGTAATTTACCAAGCTTTTTTAGAGCTAAGAACAATGAACTAATATGTAATGCTTGTAAAAATATACCATTATCAATAGATTCGATTACCTTATTTAAAGGTAGCACAACTAGATTGATTTGTTCTGTATCATCTAACTTTAAATCAGCTACAAGTTTTACATCTGTTGCTAAAAAACAATGAATAAAATTGTTATGACTTGACGGATTAGGTGATATTACTCCTGTCTCAATAAAAGTGTTGCTAGTGTATCCTGTTTCTTCCAATAACTCACGCTTTGCTGCTAAGAGTGGAGAAATATCTTCTACTTCCATACAACCACCTGGTAATTCTAAAACAGTTTTTTGAATACCGTGGCGATATTGCTCGACTAGTACAACTTCTTGATTATTAGTTAAAGCAACAATATGTACCCATGTAGAATATTCTATAACATAAAAAGGCTCAACTATTTTCCCATCAGGCATTTGACAGGTATCCGCGCGTAGTGATAGCCATTTGTCTTTTACCAAATACTTAGAATTTAATATAGCCCAGTTTAATGAGTTCAATTTAATAAATCCAATAAGAGCAAATTAACTATCTTGTGGAATGGATGTCAAAGCCCGTCGTAATATCAGGGCGGGCAAGGATGCCCGCTCCACAAGGAAATTAATAATCGAAATCGCCGCCACCAAAGCCACCGCCACCACCAGGAACAGGTGTAGCTTGTTCTTTTTGTTCCGGCTTATCAACTACAATCGCTTCAGTCGTCAAAACCATACCCGCAATAGATGCAGCATTCTGCAATGCCGAACGAGTTACTTTTGCTGGGTCAACAATTCCTGCCTCAAACAAGTCAACAAATTCATTCGTAGTAGCATCGTAACCAACATTAAAATCTTTCTCTTTAACTCGTTCTGCAATCACTGCACCATTTTGACCTGCGTTCTCTGCAATCCGTTTTAATGGCGCACTTAACGCGCGGGATACAATTAACGCTCCTGTAAGTTCTTCACCTGTCAAGGTAGATTTTGCCCAGTCTTCTAAGTCAGGAGATAAATGCGCTAACGTTGTACCGCCACCAGGAACAATGCCTTCTTCCACAGCGGCTTTGGTCGCGTTGATTGCATCTTCTAGACGTAGCTTACGGTCTTTGAGTTCTGTTTCGGTAGCGGCGCCTACCTTAACAACTGCAACTCCACCTGACAGTTTTGCCAAACGTTCTTGCAACTTCTCTTTATCATAAGAAGATTCGGTATCTTGGATTTGTTTTTTGATTTGTTCTACCCGTGCTTTTACTGCTGCTTCATTACCATCAGCTACAAGAGTAGTATCATCTTTGGTGATTGTGACGCGCCGTGCTTTACCTAGTTGCTCTAGCTTAGTTGCATCTAGTTTAAGACCTGCATCTTCTGTTATTAACTGCCCTCCAGTCAGAATCGCAATGTCTTCTAAAATAGCTTTGCGACGGTCTCCAAATCCTGGCGCCTTAACTGCGGCTACATTCAATACACCCCGTAATCTGTTTACTACCAGCGTTGCTAATGCTTCTTTTTCAATATCTTCTGCCAGAATTAGTAGAGGACGACCCGCGCGGGCAACTTGTTCTAGCACAGGTACTAAATCTTGCACCAAGGCGATTTTTTTATCGGTAATTAGCAAGAAAGGCTCATCGAGTACAGCTTCTAACCGCTCGGCATCTGTTGCAAAATAAGGAGAAATATACCCCTTGTCAAAGTTCAACCCTTCGGTAACTTCCAATTCAGTAGTGACAGACTTACCTTCTTCAAGAGAAATTACACCCTCGCGACCGACCTTTTCTAATGCCTCAGCAATTAAGGCGCCTACCGCTTCATCGTTACCAGCAGAGATAGCAGCAACTTGAGCAATAGACCTAGAGTCTTCTACTGGACGGGCATGTTCTTTGATTTTATTTACCAAGAACCCAGTGGCTTTATCAATTCCGCGCTTGAGTTCGATTGCATTTGCTCCAGCCGCTACGTTCCGCAATCCTTCTTTGACAATAGCTTGAGCCAAGACAGTTGCAGTTGTAGTACCATCACCAGCAGCATCATTTGTCTTAGAAGCAGCTTGTCGGATAAGCGAGACACCGGTGTTTTCAACGTGATCTTCTAGCTCAATTTCTTTGGCAATAGTTACACCGTCATTTACTATTTGAGGGGCGCCGAACTTCTTCTCTAAAACAACGTTACGTCCCTTTGGACCAAGAGTGACTGCCACTGCCTCAGCCAAAATATCAATGCCTTTTTCTAGCGCGCGACGAGCATTTTCGTTGTAAATAATGCGTTTAGCCATAATGTTCAATGTTGGGTATTGAAGTTGTGATATTGAATTAAGACAAAAATCTGAAAAGCAGCGTATCAAGAGACAATTGCCAGAATATCTTTTTCTGACAACAGCACATAGTCATCTGTACCAAGCTTCACATCAGTACCCGAATACTTTGAGTACAGAACTTGATCTCCCACTTTAATATCTGGCTCAGTACGAGAACCATCATCGTTACGCTTACCAGGACCAACTGCAACGATTTCACCGACTTGAGGCTTCTCTTTAGCAACATCTGGCAAAAGTATACCTCCAGCAGTTTTATCTTCAGATGCATTGACCTTAACAAAAACACGATCACCCAAAGGCTTAACAGTTGAGACACCTAGAGTTATAGCTGCCATGCAAAATTCTCCAAATGCACAAGTTAGATTTACGATTTATTTGTACTTTAAAAGCATTATACGGTAAGTCGCTCGGAATAAAGTATATTATTCAAACTTTTTTCTAGAAGTGATTTTAGTTTACTTGTACTTAAAAGTACTTATGCTAGTTAAATGGGCATCTTGTGGAATGGGCATCCTGCCCGTTTCAAACACAAGGTGCCCACCCCATAAGAAAACTTGAAGTCATCTTACCTGAACGAGTGGGAATTACAATATAGAACGAATAGTTATAAACGTAATCTAATTTTCTGACAATTAAATATCTGCGACTTCCCGGTTACGAAGTTTAGCAGTAAATTGAGCTAACATTATTGCTATACAATTTAAAATTGTCGATTTCCCGGAAATTACCTCTGATTCTTTTCCCTCTATCCCAACCTACTTGCATTAAACTATACCTATCTTGAGCTTCATCAAATACAGTATCTAAGCTAATGTTGCCATGAAACGGTTTGAAGCGTGAATAGTAAGTAACTACTTGCGCGCTCTATTTGACTATACTGGTTTATTTTATCCGTGAGGTATAAAAATTTTATTGTCCGCGTCCTGGCTTACAATCAGCAAAGCCCAATGCCTCTGTATCAAGGAAGCTGGCAATTGCCATTTCAATCACCGCTTCAATAGGATACTCAATTTCAGAAGCGCGCGCAATTAAAGCAGCTTGAATTCGTTCAGGCAAACGTTTCAGGATGACTTCGGCGTCAACTTTATCGAGTTGCTCTTTTGATTTTGCTTGCATAGCTTTACTATTCACTTGGAATTTGGACGTTGTAAGGAGGTTCGGTAGCTCTCAAAATTATAGCTTCCAACTCTAATAGTAGCGCAGGGTTTTCCCAGTAAGAAATTGTCTGTACGGCAATACGTACTTCTTCATCACCATATTTATCAAGCCATGCCCACAAAAAAGCTTTATGTCCACCAGTAAAGCGACTCCGCAGACTCTTGGTTTTACCAATGTAAAGTAACCCCAAGCTTTTGTGTCTAATTGCATAAATACCAGGACGAGCAGGAAGATTGACAAAATCTCGACTTAAGGGTTGGCATTCTTCAAATGGAGTAAAAGCAATTACGTTTAAGATTTGTCGAGCTTGGGAAACTAGTTCGGAGTCATTCGTCGGCATTGGGAGCAGCGCTGATTAGTTGCACAAAAATTATGTTCCCATATTCTGTGTCGCTTGTAACTGTGAAAATGCTTATACTTTATTAAGTAAGTGAGTAATCGGGTTGAAAATTGCCCGACGCGGCGTTCAAAAACGGTGTGTAGCGATATTACAAAGCGAAGTGGCGCCCATCAACTCACAAAGAAATAGTACCCTGTTGTGTACCAAACAAAGTACGTAATCCTAGGAAAGCACTGTGATGAATTACTTAGATAACAATTCACACAGGAAAAAATTATGACATCGACATTTGACGCAACCGCTCAACTTCAAAAGCCTGTTTTAAAAGAAGGTTCCAAGGGTGAGGCAGTTAAGGAGTTACAAAAACTCTTACTAAAATATAATGCTTATGTAACAATTAGCAATTCCGGTGCCTGCGTATTCCCAGGAGAAGAAGTAATTGATGGTAACTTTGGCGCCAAGACCACAGCCGCAGTTAAACTATTCCAAGCACGGATGTTCTTAGTACAAGACGGTATCGTTGGCGATAGAACTTGGCGTTCATTGTTCAAAGGCGCCCCTGTAGATATGCCTACCTTAAAAAAAGGCAGCAAAGGAGACTTGGTTAAGGCAGTTCAAACAAGATTAACAGTTGGTGGTTATGACGCTGGCGCCGTTGATGGTGAATTTGGCAACCGTCTAGAAAAAGCTGTAAGACAGTTACAAAAGAATACTGGCTTACCTGTTGATGGTGCAGTTGGCGACCGCACTTGGTTTGAGTTAAGCAAAATTAGTACAGTCTTCTGCTAAAATTTTCATATATATAGATTTTGGCACCAGTCCATATAAACACAATTGTAGAGACGCGATTAATCGCGTCTCTACATGTCGTTAACACCAGAAATGCTGTTAGCAATTGATGTAATCGCAACTATAACTCCCAAAAGCTCATTTAAAGGATTTAAATAACGCTCCTGAAGGTTAACTTTGACTACCTTATTTTTTTGCAATGTAGAGACAAGGGTTCAATCGCGTCTCTACAATAATTTTATTAATTTTAATACTATAAAAAAACTACGCTATGCTGTAAAGTAAAGTTAAAGCAGCAATTAAATATAAACGCTCCAATGACACGCGCGTTTCTAAGGTGAGAATCCTGTTATATGACAAAAAATAAAATATCTTTGAATAAAACTATATATGTTGTTAGGCACTGTCAATCATCAGGTCAGCAGCATTCGGCGCCGCTTACAACTGAGGGAAAAGTGCAAGCGACTTTACTCGCTGATTTTTTTCGAGAGTTGCAAGTTGAACGCATTGTTTCTAGCCCATTTTTGAGAGCTTGTGAATCGATTAAACCTTTGGCAGAACAGCTTAGAATTACAGTAGAGATTGATGAGCGGCTAAAAGAAAGATTACTAAGTACATCAATGCTTCCAGATAGCGAATGGCTTAAACAGTTTCGTGAGACTTTCGATGACCTTGATTTATGTTTGCCAGGTGGTGAGTCAAGTCGTAATGCAATGCAACGAGCGGTTGCAGTGGTTGATGAAATTGTGCAACACGATGCTACAGTAACAGTTCTTGTTACACATGGGAATTTGATGACACTACTGCTCAAACATTTTAACGAGCAAATTGGTTTTGCCCAATGGCAGAGTTTAACTAATCCCGATGTATATAAAATTGTTACTGATAACGTTAATGTAGAAGTTAAGCGTATATGGCACATTTAATATTTAAGGTGCTATGTTTGGAACGGGCAAGGATGCCCATTCCACAATAAATGGTTACTTAAGATTTAGAGTTACTTGTTGCAAGTTTCCTGTGAACGCAAAAGGCGCCTCATAATCTTCTACTACAGGTGTACCGTTGTCTCGACCTACATCAAAAGTTTCGTCTAATCCCCAACGGAATGCTACGGTTTTTTCAATGCGACCATGAGCAACTTCTGTATCATTAATAAATAGTTTCCCTATTCCACCTGCACCTGGTTTTCCACCGTCAAACTCAAAATCAAATCGTATTGTAGATTTTCCGTTTGGCACTTTTTCAGAAGATTGAATAATTGTACGCTCGTTACCTAAAAAGTTGTAGGCGTAACTTGGCTTGCCATCATCTAAAAAGAAACTCCAACCAGCAAAACGTCCACCTTGGCTAACAAGCACACCCTCTGTATCATCGTCCAGAGCCTCAATGTTTGCTGTAATGCTAAAAGACTTGTTTTTGAGGTCAGGAGCGCTACCTTCGGGAACTCTTACAGTACCTGGATAATACGTAAACTTTGTGCGTCCAGCGCTTAAAGTAGGACGGATACCAACATCAAACCGCGTTAATAGACGGTCATCTAAAGGTAATACATTATACTTGCGCGCTTGCGCTAGAAACAGGTTTTGCAGTTGCTTGAGTTTATCAGGTTCCTTGGCAGCAAGGTCATTTGCTTCGCTAAAATCTTCATCAATGTTATAGAGTTCCCACTTATCTTGGTCAAAGTCTGAGCCTGTTGAACGTTCCCACGGTAAACGAGGATGACGAGCAGCCGCGACCCAGCCCTTATTATAAATCGCGCGGTTTCCTAACATCTCGAAATATTGTGTTTTTCGTTTTGAGGGTGCGTCGGGGTTGTCGAAGGTATAAGCTAGACTAGTGCCTTCAATAGGTTGTTGCTCTACACCGTTAACGCTAGTTGGCTCAGTAATTCCAGTAACTCTATAAATAGTGGGAGCAATATCAATTACATGATGGAATTGGCTACGAATTCCACCTCGGTCTTTGATGCGGTCACCCCAAGCAATTACTAAAGGGTTACGAGTTCCACCAAAATGAGAAGCAATTTGCTTTGTCCATTGGAAAGGTGTAGTTCCTGCCCATGCCCATTCTGCTGGATAATGATTAAAGGTTTTGGGACTTCCTAAGTCATCGTATGAGGCGAACAATTGTTCAAGGGTTTCTGGTACACCATTAAAGACTTTTATTTCACTAACGGTTCCAGTTAATCCACCTTCTGCACTGGCGCCATTGTCTCCTACTATATATATGACTAACGTATTGTCTAATTCACCTAGTTGCTCAACTGCATTTATTAACCTTCCCACTTCCGCATCGGTATGTGCTAAGAATCCAGCAAATACCTCCATCATGTGGGCATAAAGTTTTTGCTCGTTTTCTGGAATAGAATCCCATGCAGGAAGCTCTTTGGGACGAGGGGTTAGTTCGGCAGAAGCGGGAATTACACCTAGTTCTTTCTGTCGTGCAAAGGTTTCTAACCGCAATTTATCCCACCCTTGGTCAAACTTACCCTTGTATTTTTCAATCCATTCTTTAGGTGCATGGTGCGGAGCATGAGTGGCGCCAGTAGCAAGGTAAGTAAAGAAGGGTTTATCAGGAGCAACTGATTGTTGCGCTTGAATCCAAGCAATGGCATGGTCTACTAAGTCAGGAGTTAGATGATAATTAAAATTATTAATTGGTTTATCAATACGCTTAGTATTTTCAACTAAAGCGGGGTTCCATTGATTTGTGTCACCACCAAGAAAGCCATAGAAATACTCAAAACCTTCATTCGTTGGCCAACGGTCAAACGGGCCAACAAAACTAGTTTCATTGTCTGGTGTATTATGCCACTTACCAAATGCAGCAGTACTGTAACCATTTTGACGCAATACTTCAGCAACCGTAGCAGCACTCTTTGGTAAAATTGCTGTATAACCAGGAAAGCCTGTGGCTAACTCTTCAACTACACCCGTACTTACTGAGTGATGGTTGCGCCCAGTTAACAACGCCGCACGCGTAGGTGAACAAAGTGCTGTCGTATGAAATTGGTTGTAGCGCAAACCACGTTCAGCTAAACGAGTCAAATTAGGGGTGTCTACTGGGCCACCAAAGGTGCTTGCTTGTCCAAACCCAACATCATCAAGCAAAATTAGTAGGACATTTGGAGCATTTGCTGGTGCAGTGATTGGTTGTGGAAAATCTGGTTTAGAATCTTTGTAAGTAATACCTATTTTCCCTTTGAAGGGCGGTTGTGGAGCTGGTAGGACTTGGGATGTTACAGCAAGAGCAGGCGCTGTAAAGATATTAGTGAAGAGCAGTACTGTAGTCATTAAACAGAAAATTGCTCTTTTGAAATGAAATTGTGGCATAGATGTACATCATCTCGATTTAATATTGATCAACTGTTGAGATTCTTTACCAAGCGAAACCCAATATGACTTGTTCCAGTATCAGGAGCTTGAGATTCCCGCGCGGCAGGACGGTAACGACTGCAATAGTTTGGCGCACACAAGTAAGAACCTCCTTTAATAACGTGTAAAGCGTTTTCAGACGGTTTGTTGGGGTCAAAACTTTCATCGCTTTTTGGGCCTGTGGGGTTGAGACGATGAGCTTTGTTTACATGTCCCAAAGCAAACCAGTCGTTAGTCCACTCCCAAACATTACCAGCCATGTCATAAAGACCATACTTATTAGCAGGAAAGGAACCTACAGGCGCCATACCAACATATCCATCAGCTTTCGTATTAAAAAACGGAAAGATTCCCTGCCAAGTGTTAGCGCGCGTCGGTGAATACTGATTGCCCCAAGTATATAACGCACCATCCAATCCACCACGAGATGCATATTCCCATTGAGTTTCGGTAGGAAGTGATTTTCCTGCCCACTTGGCATAAGCGACAGCATCTTCGTAAGCAATGTGGACGACAGGGTAATTTTCTTTGTTGGTAATTGTGCTACCAGAACCAAAAGGATGCTGCCAGTTGGCGCCTCTCACCCACTGCCACCAACTTGGAAACGACACTTGCTTGACGGATTGTGGCATTTGAAAAACTAGAGAACCAGGTAATAGTTCTTCATCCGACAAAGCAAATTGCTGTTTCGACAATGGTCGCTCGGCAACCGTTATATATCCTGTCGCCTTGACAAATTTCGCAAACTGGGCATTTGTTATCTCATACCGATCCATACAAAAGCTGCTAACAGAAACATCAGATGCTGAAAGTTCCTCCACATAACCGGAATTATCCGATCCTATAGAAAAAGAACCACCTGGAATTAACGCCATTCCTTGAGGACAAACCTTTTCTGCAAATGCTGCACTTGTAAGACCTACCGTCATTGCGAATATAACTAAGTTGAGTAAAACAGCAATCACGAGTCTCTGGATAAGCAATGTCATTTTTGCCCTGGCGCCCTTAATTCATCAAGATACTACTGTATATTGATGGGTATACAGTATTTAATAATATTTTTGACTTTTATTCAAGTAATCATGAAAGATAAGCAATACCAATAATGTCATGCTGAGGTATGTAAAGCGAAGCTTTTCCCGCAGGGTAGCATCTTAAAGATTTTGACGCTTGTTTAAAAGTAAAGTTCTAACCAGTTTGGAGTATAAAATAATTAACTCATATTTTAGTACTACAAGGACTGTAAAGTATAAAAAATATCTAGTACATTATTGGCGCCAACAGGAATATAATTGACCATCAGCCGTTTGAATGTACCTAAAGCAATTAGCTTAACAATGTTTGATAAATAAAACATTCAATTAAAAGAAATATTTTTTGAAGTATTTTATATATTCGTGTGTTTTAAAATATAATTACTGCTTTTAGTTACATATATAGTCATATCAATATTGCTTAGTTAAGCTTCTTGTAACATAATAAATCCCCCCTAACCCCCCTTAATAAGGGGGGGAAAAGAGTGTTTATAGCCCCACCTTAATAATAGAGGAAAAAGAATGTTTATAGCCCTCGCCTTAGTAAGGGGGGTTGGGGGATCGATAGTCATATATATAATATTAAACTTATTTACAAAAAAATACGATAAATATATCGATTTAATGTAGTATATAGATAACTGACAAGACAATACAAAAATATGCAGTACAAACAACTTGGTGAAAGTGACCTCAAAGTTTCAGAAATTTGTTTGGGAACCATGACCTACGGGCACCAAAATACTATTGAAGAAGCTCACCAACAGTTAGACTATGCTGTTTCTCAAGGTGTAAATTTTCTGGATGCAGCAGAGATGTATCCCGTTCCACCTCGTGCAGAAACCTATGGCTTTACAGAAACTTACATTGGGGAATGGTTAAAGCACCAGCAACGAGATAAAGTGATTGTTGCCACAAAAATCGCTGGCCCTGGTCGTCATCTTAAATGGGTACGTGATGGAGGTAATGCAATTGACAGAATTAACGTTAAACAAGCAGTAGATGATAGTCTGAAGCGGTTGCAAACAGATTATATAGACTTATATCAGATTCACTGGCCAGACCGCAACGTTCCTTTATTTGGCAATAAAGTATTTGACCCAAATCAGGAACGAGAGACTGTTCCTATTTCTGAACAGTTATCGATTTTTGCCGACTTGATCAAAGAAGGAAAGATTCGCTATATAGGTTTAAGTAATGAAACTCCTTGGGGAATTGCTACATTTAGTAGTGTTTCCAAGCAGTTAGGATTACCCAAAGTTGTTTCTATTCAAAATGCTTACAACTTATTGAATAGGGTATTTGATTGGACATTCGCAGAAGCTTCTTACCGTGAAAATATTGGGTTACTAGCTTACAGTCCTTTGGCATTTGGTTACTTAACTGGTAAATATTTACATGGCAAGCCAGAGAATACAAGAATTTCTTTGTTTGAAGGTTTTGGTCAGCGCTACAATAAACCAATTGTTAGTGAAGCTGTAGCTGCTTATGTAGAAATTGCCAATAAATATAAGCTCACACCAGCTTCCTTGGCTTTAGCATTTGTGCGAAGTCGTTGGTTTGTTAGCAGCACAATTATTGGCGCCACTACTTTAGAACAACTTCAAGAGAATTTGGAAAGTATAGATGTAGTTCTTGATGAAGAGATTTTGGCTGAATTGGATGCTGTTCATACTCGTTATCGTAATCCCGCTCCATAGGGAAAAATAAGGCGCCCTAAAATTTTTATTGTCACGAAAATGTAGAGACGTTACATGTAACGTCTCTACAGGGGTTTTTCAACAAGACATTTAATCACTTACAACCAGCGCAATTGCTAACCCGTCGTACCCTTTGCTGCCAACTGTTTGAATTGTAGTTGCTTTGACTCGTGGTTCAGCTGCTAGTAATGTATTAAATTTACGCACACCTTGAACATTTTCATCAGTGCTATTTGCGTCAATGACTGCCCCTTTACGGATAACATTATCGACAATTATTACACTGCCACGTCGAGTTAGTTTAAGTGCCCAAGTAAAATAGTCTGGAGTATTTGCTTTATCAGCATCAATAAAGACAAAATCGAAGGGTGCTTGACCTTCAGTAGCAAGCTGCGGCAATGTGTCTAAACTGGCTGTAGTTCTTGCTGCAATGCGGTGATTTCTCTTTCCTTGCAACGTTCAATAAAATTTTTGGGTAATGGTTTTCTGTAGGTTTGCTCAATAATCTCTAAACAGGTTTTAAGAGACTTTCCTGTAAATTGTTGAGTCATTTCTGCATAAGTAATAGGAAAACCAACTTCGGTGAGCATTTTCGCAAAAATGCGATTTACAATCACTTCGCTATCAACCAACACTCCGTCACAATCAAAAATGATACAAAGATAATTCATATTTTTTATAAGAAAGGAGATTCTTGGTGAGTGAGCTTCTACAGGCAAAAATTCACTAGCCTGCATTTTCCATAACTTAAATATGACTGAAACTTTCCCTCTAATCAGTTAATTTCAGATGTTTAAACATATGTTCTAGGTTTAGTACTAAGAACGTTACTGCCTTATACTTTATAGGTACAAGGTAATTAGATTTGTTTATCCACTACAACTGTCTCGACTCTCAAGATAGTTAATTTGTCCGCTATATAACTCCTAAAGCTGTTAAATACGGCATATCAATCAATTTAATGGATTATAGCATTTGTTGGTGAATATAACGTTGAGTTGGGTCGAGGGGGCGAAATATTATCACAGTTATTTTTTTGAGCAAAAGGGTTGGAGACTTTCAAGAAACACGAGCCGAATTCAAATACAGCAACTGAGGAAGTTTGTGCATATCGTTGAAAATAATTTTGGCACCAGCAGCAGTAAGAGCGGCGCCATCCGAGTCGTGAACATAACCAAAAACTGTCATTCCTGCTTTGTATGCTGCTTGTACACCTGATACAGAATCTTCAATTACAACACAGGATTCCGGATTTGTGTTCATTTGCTGGGCTGCATAAAGATATATGTCGGGAAAAGGCTTAGGGCGAGCAACATCATTAACACTATATAATTTTTCGTGGAATTTATGTATAAGTCCGGTTAAGTTTAAGACTAGTTGAATGTGACGATGGCTGCTATTTGATGCTACACATTTTGGTAATGTAATTTGCTCTAAGATTTCAGTAATTCCTGAAACTGGTTGTAATTCTTGCTGGAATGCGGCAAATTCTCGCTCCTTGCAACGTTCAGCAAAGTCTTTGGGCATTGGTTTTCTATAGGTTTGCTCAATAATCTCCAAACAAGTTTTAAGGGACTTTCCTTTTAATTGTTGATTCACTTCTGTATAAGTGATAGGAAAACCAACTTCGGTGAGCATTTCCGCAAAAATGCGATTTATGATTGTTTCGCTATCAACTAATACTCCATCGCAATCAAAAATCACAAGCTCAAACTGAGTTATGCCCATATTGTTGTCTCAAATCTAGGATTATATGTGAACTTTTAAA
>ERZ1066121.82-NODE-82-length-85847-cov-21.565857_pt1 | contig 85847 bp, 91 predicted proteins | sample MGYA00382768_ERZ1066121 | MGnify/ENA primary metagenome ERZ1066121 (study PRJEB33369, sample SAMEA5778351) | biofilm metagenome | biome: Industrial cooling water; feature: Water cooling tower basin; material: Biofilm | place: United Arab Emirates | collected...
CGGCATGATGCTGGCCGATCACGGGGCCGAGGTGATCCGCGTCGACCGGCCCGGCGCCCGGATTGATGCGCGTGATCCGCTGCTGCGTGGCCGGCGGGTGATCGGTGTGGACCTGAAGAGCGCCGAGGGCCGCGCGCTGGTTCTTGATCTCGTCAAGTCCGCCGACGCGCTGTTCGAAGGCTTCCGCCCCGGCGTCACCGAGCGGCTGGGGCTGGGGCCGGCCGAGTGCCATGCGGTCAACCCCGCCCTTGTCTATGGCCGCATGACCGGCTGGGGCCAGTTCGGGCCCTATGCCCAGGCGGCCGGGCACGACATCAACTACATCGCGCTGGCCGGCGCGCTGCACGCCTATGGCCGCGCCGGCGACAAGCCGACCCCGCCGATCAACATGGTCGGCGATTTCGGCGGCGGCGGCATGATGCTGGCCTTCGGCATGGTGAGCGCGCTGCTGCACGCCAGGACGTCGGGGCAGGGCCAGGTGATCGATTGTGCGATGACCGATGGCGCCGCGGCGCTGATGGCGATGATCTGGGGCTTCCGCGCCAACGGCATCTGGCAGGATGCGCGCGGGGTCAACCTGCTCGATACCGGCGCGCACATGTACGACACGTACGAATGCGCCGATGGCAAATATATCAGCGTCGGCAGCCTGGAGCCGCAATTCTATGCGCTTCTGCTGGAGAAGACCGGCCTGAAGGACGATCCGGATTTTGCCGCGCAGATGGACAACGCCCGATGGCCGGCCCTGAAGGCGAAGCTGACGGCGCTGTTCCGGTCGAAGACACGCGAGCAGTGGTGCGACCTGATGGAGATGAGCGACGTGTGCTTCGCCCCGGTGCTCAGCATGGAGGAAGCGCCCAACCATCCGCACAACGCCGCGCGCGGCACCTTCGTGGAAGCCGATGGCGTGATGCAGCCGGCGCCCGCGCCGCGCTATTCGGCGACCATCACCGACAAGCCGCGCATGACACGCACCGCCGACACCGACGCCATTCTTGCCGAGCTGGGCTATGGCGCCGGCAAGGTGGATGCGTTGAAGGCTGCCGGGACGGTCAAGTGAGCGAGACGCACTGAGGCCGCGTGGCAGAACGGGCGCCCTTTGCCACCTTCTGGGAAGCGTCGCGCGGCCGGCTGCATGCGCAAGCCGCATCGGCCACGCGCAGCCCGTTCGCGCGCGACCGCGATCGCATCATCCACAGTGGCGCCTTCCGCCGCTTGCGCTACAAGACACAGGTGTTCGTGGCGCCCGATGGCGACCATTTCCGGGTGCGGCTGACGCACAGCCTTGAGGTGGCGCAGATCGCCCGCAGCCTGGCGCGCGCGCTGCAGGTGGACGAGGATCTGACCGAGGCGCTGGCGCTGGCGCACGATCTGGGGCACCCGCCGTTCGGCCATTCGGGCGAAGAGGCGCTGGAACGGGCGATGGCGCCGTGGGGCGGCTTTGACCACAATGGCCACGCACTGCGCATCGTCACCCGGCTGGAGGTGCGCTATCCCGGCTTCGATGGGCTCAACCTGACGTGGGAGACGCTGGAAGGACTGGCCAAGCACAACGGGCCGATCTTCGAACCCGGCTGGGCGCTGGCCGGCGTGGACGCGGTCTGGCCGCTCGACCTTTCGCGCCATGCCGGACTGGAAGCGCAGATCGCCGCCATTGCCGACGATATCGCCTATGACAATCACGACCTCGACGACGGGATAAGGGCAGGTTTGTTTTCCATCGAAGATATAACCGAAAGGGTTCCTTTTGTCGCCGATTGCTGGGCCGCGGTGATCCGGCGCTGGCCCGGGGTTTCGGCGCGCCGGCGGCTGGTGCCGGAACTGGTGCGCGAACAGATCGGGCGCCTGGCGAGCGACCTGATCGCCACCACGCGAGCGCAACTGGACGCGATCGACGCCCGTTCGGTCGAGGATGTGCGGGGCGCCGGGCGCACGCTGGCCGCCCTGTCGCCAGCCCTGGCCGGCGAGGTCCGGATACTGAAGGATTTCCTGCGGGCGCACATGTACCGGGCGCCGGCGGTGGCGCGACTGCGCGATCCATCGGAAGCGGTCGTGGAAGGCCTTTTCGCCGCCCTGCATGATGATCCGGCGCGCCTTCCCGGCGACTGGGCGGCGACCTGTCCGGCGGGCGAGCCGGCCCGGGCCCGGCACGTTGGCGATTTCGTGGCAGGCATGACCGATCGTTATGCCCTGCGCCTGTATGAGCAACTGGTGGGGCCTTCGCCCTTGCCCAACGAACTGATAACATGAGTGAGATGGTGACATGAGCGAGGTGCACGGGACGGTCGATCCACGCTTTGAGCGGGTACGCGAGACACTGGCGCAGTCGCTGGCCAGCGGGCAGGACCTGGGCGCCAGCTTTGCAGCGACACTGAACGGTGAGCCGATCATCGACATCTGGGGCGGCTGGGCCGTTGCCGGGCGGACGCGGCCCTGGGAGCGGGACAGCATCGTCAACGTCTATTCCACCACCAAGACGATGACCGCGCTGACAGCCCTGTGGCTGGCCGACCGGGGGGAGTTGCGCTTCGAGGAGACGGTGGCGCATTACTGGCCGGAATTTGCCGCGGCCGGCAAGGCGAAGGTCACCGTGGCGCAGTTGATGAGCCATGCCGCCGGCCTGTCGGGCTTCCACGAGCCAATGCAGCCGGCCGATCTGTATGACTGGGATCTGGTCACCAGCCGACTGGCGGCCCAGGCGCCGTTCTGGGAGCCGGGTACCGCGCCGGGCTATCACGCGGTGACCCAGGGCTATCTTGTCGGCGAAGTGGTGCGGCGCATCACCGGCCAGTCATTGGGCAGGGTGTTTGCCGAACATCTCGCCGGGCCGCTGGAGGCCGATTTTCATATCGGGTTGGATGCCGGGCACGATCACCGGGTTGCCGATCTGGTGCCGCCGCCCCAAGGTGCCTCCATCAGCGACGGCCCGCAATCGGCGCTGGCAAAGAACATGGCGACCAACCCGCCGATCAACCCGCTGGAAACGCGCACCCGCGCTTGGCGCGCAGCCGAGATTCCCGCGGCTGGCGGCCATGGCAATGCGCGCAGCGTGGCCGCCGTGCAGACGCTGGTGGCCAATGGCGGCGTGGCTGGCGGCACGCGCCTGCTCAGCGAGGCCGGCGTGCGCCGCGCGCTTGAATTGCAGATCGAGGGGCACGACCAGGTGCTGAACATGCCGGTGCGCTATGGCCTGGGCTATGGCCTGGCTGGCCCGACACGCCCGATGCCCAACCCCAACACCGTGTTCTGGGGCGGCTATGGCGGCAGCCTTGTGGTGTGCGACATGGATCTGAAGTTGTGCATGTCCTACGTGATGAACAAGATGGCTGGCACGACGGTGGGCGACATGCGCGCCGGCATGCTGATGGCCGGCGTGTGGGGAGCGCTGTTGTCATGAAGGCGCTGGCTGTTGCCTTGGCGCTGCTGGCGGCGCCGGCGGTTGCTGCGGACGCGGCGCACACGCGCGCACTGGCCGCAGGATACAAGGCGGCCTTCCTCTGCTCAGGGCGCTGGAACGCCGGGCAGGATGTGGCCTCCATCACCCGTGATGACCTGACGGGCATATACCGCGAGGTGCAGCCGCTGGTGACTGACCTGCCAGCGACCATCGATGAGGCATCACGAACCGTATCGGTAAAGTTTTCCGATACGCTGCCGCCGCGCCTGGCGGTGTGGCGGCCCTTGCTCGGCTGTACACAGCTGCCACCTGGTGCCGGACCAGTGGCTGCAGCAGCGGTGCCGCGTCTGACACCCGATCTGACGGTACCCGATCTTGCCACCAGCGATGCACGGTCCTGGCCGCTGGGCGATGCCAACGCCGTGCAGAAGCTGCGTGGCCGGCGCCAGCGGGCAGCGCTGGACAATGTGGTGCAAGCGGCCTTCTCGCCAGCCTATCGCAGCGACAGGACGACGGCTGTCATTGTGCTGAAGGGCGGGCGCATCGTTGCCGAACGCTATCGCGATGGCTGGACCATGCACACGCCGCAGCGCACGTGGAGCGTGGCCAAGTCGCTGACGGCAACGCTGGTCGGGCGGGCGGTGCAGTTGGGGCTGGTGGACGTGAATGCGCCCGCGCCAGTGCCGGCCTGGGCTGCCCCCGGCGACCCGCGCGCCGCGATCAGCTGGAACCAGCTCCTGCGCATGAACAGCGGCCTGTGGACCGCTGGCCCCGGCAACCGCACCGACGAGGTGTATCTGGGCGGGGCCAGCGTGGTCCAGACGGCCGCCACCATGCCGCTGGAGCATGCACCGGGCACGCACTTCAACTACAGCAACAATGATATCATGCTGGCGGCGCTGGCGCTGTCACGCACGTTGGGGCAGGGCGCGCTGGCCTTCCCGTTCACCGAACTGCTGTGGAAGGCCGGCTTGACCCGGACCACGCCGGAAACCGACTGGCGCGGCGATTTCATCCTGTCGAGCCAGGTGTGGATGACGGCCCGCGATCTTGCGCGGCTGGCGCTTCTCTATCGCAACGGTGGTCGGGCCGGTGCGGACGGGCGCGGCGAACAGCTGCTGCCCGTCGACTGGGCGGCCTATGTCGAACGGGCAGATGGCGCCCAGCCGGCCAACCTGGCCAGCGGCGGACCCGGCTATGGCGCCGGCTTCTGGCGCTGGGGCAACCAGGCCGGTTTGCCGGCCGGCACCTACGCGATGAACGGCAACCGCGGCCAATATGCGGTGATCGTGCCGGCGGCGGACGTGATCGTGATCCGCCGCGGCTTTGACCATATTGGCGCCGGGTTCGATATGCCGCGCTTCGCAGCGGATGTGCTGGCGGCACTAAAATCACCAAATAGGTGATAAATGGCTTGACTAGCGTAACGCTTTCGGTTATCAATGCGGCATGCCTGCGGAATCGGCTCCGGAACGGGGCCTGGCCAAGACGGCTGTCCGCACTGCCGATGGGCAACCGTAACAGCGACTGGGAGAGCCATGCCGGATACCGGATTGGAAACGCGCGCTGGCAACAGCAAGCGCAACCGCAATGGTGAGCGCCGGCGCCTTGGCTCGCGCCAGGCGCGGGCGCTGCTGGGCACGCGCCGGGACCGGGCGGGGTTCCTTGACCTGCTGGCCCGGCACGGCGATCCGGCCATGGCGGCTGACCGGTTGGGCCTGCCACTGATGCTGCTCTATGGCCACCGCGATGCCGATCCGGCCTTTGCCGCCGAATGGCAGGCAGCCATGGGCTATGCCTGGGAACAGGTGGAGGGCAGGGTGCTGGCAGCGCTGTTGAAGCGGCTGGACCAGGAGATTGCCGAGCCGGCCGGCAAGGCTGGCGTGCTCGATTCCCGGCTGGCGCTGGCGATCGTGAGCGGGCGCGAAAAGCCGGTGAAGCGGGCTGGGGGGCCAGCCGCCGACGGGGCTGGCGTGGCGCGGCTGCGTGCAGAACTGCAGGCGCTGGCCGCAGGGCAGGATCCGCGCCCCAACTGATGGTCTCGGCGCCTGGAAGCGCATCTGAAACAGTGAAGACAGCAGCCGGACCGGGGGCGTCGCGGCACTGACCAGCCGTGCGCCGTGCACCCGTGCACTGCCATGGCGCCGGGAGTGCAGCATGGATGACGACGCCGGGCGCCAGTCCCTGCTGGATATATTTCGCGCCCAGCCGCCCAGGGAGCAGCGGAGCCTGCTGCGCCGGCATGGCACCGCACGCCTGGTTGCCGCCCTGTCGGGCCGGGGCAGCCTGCGGCCCGATCAGCGGCCGCCAGCGGGCGAATGGACGATCTGGGTGGTGTTGGCCGGGCGCGGCTTCGGCAAGACGCACGCTGGCGCCGAATGGGTACATGATCTGGCCGGCGCGGCGCGGCGGCGCTTTGCGCTGGTGGCACCGACGCTGGACGTCGCGCGCACCGTGATGGTGGAAGGCGAATCCGGCCTGCTCGCCCGCGTGCCGCCGGGCCTTGCTGTCACCTGGCAGCCGCACGCCAAGCGGCTCCTGTGGAGCAACGGCAGCGAGGCGCGGATCTTTTCGGGCGCCGAGCCGGACGGGCTGCGCGGCGGCCAGTTCGATTTTGCGTGGGGCGACGAATTCGCCCACTGGCCGCGCGGGGAGCAGATGGTGATGAACCTGCAGATGGCGACCCGGCTTGGACTGCGGCCGCGCATTCTGCTGACGACGACTCCGTTGCCGCTGGCCTGGCTGAAAGCGCTGATCGCCCAGCCCGGTGTGGTGGTGACCCGTGGGCACACGCGGGACAACGACGCCAACCTGCCGCGCGGTTTCGTGGCACGGCTGGAGGCACGCTTTGGCGGCACGTTGACTGGCCGGCAGGAACTGGCCGGCGAGATTGTGGACGATAATGAAGGTGCGCTGTGGACCCGGGCGCTGATCGAACGGGTGCGCGGCGATGCGCCGGCCGATCCGGTCCGCGTGGTGGTGGGGGTGGATCCGCCGGCCGCTGGCGGCACCTGCGGGATCGTGGTGGCGGCGCTGGATGCCGCAGGCCATGCCCATGTGCTGGAAGATGCCAGCGTGGCCGGCCAGCGGCCCGAACAATGGGCGCGCGCGGTGGTGTCGGCGGCAGACCGCTGGCAGGCGGACCGCGTCGTGGCCGAAGTGAACCAGGGCGGCGCCATGGTGACGGCAATGCTGAAATCGGTCGATGTCGCGCTGCCGGTGCTGTCGGTGCGCGCCGCGCGCGGCAAGGTGGCCCGGGCGGAACCGGTGGCGGCGCTTTATGCCGAAGGGCGGGTCTTTCATGCCGGCGTGTTTCCGGCCCTGGAAGACCAGCTGTGCGGCCTGCTGGTGGATGGCCGCTATGCGGGGCCGGGCGCCTCGCCCGATCGGGCCGATGCCTGTGTGTGGGCGTTGACCGCGCTGTTGCTGGGTGACCGGCTGGGGCCACCCGGCGTCCGCCACGTTTGAACCATGAAGGGAATTGCCATGCGCTTGCCGTTCCTGCGGACCAAGGCGGCCGCCGAGCCGCAAGGCCGGAAGGCCGATCCGGGGCCCCGGCCTGTCATCCCGAGCTGGGCCAGCCCCTTGATCAGCGAGGGCGGCGGCTATGCCGAGCAGGTGCGCGCCGCCTATCTGACCAATCCGGTGGCAGCGCGCGCCATCCGCATGGTGACCGAAGGTGCCGGTGGCGCACCGATCCTGGCCAATCCGCCCGGCCATCCGGCGTTGGCCCTGCTGGCCAGCTGCGGCTTCGGCGCGTCTGGCCCGGGGCTGTTGGAAACGCTCGCGGGGCATCTTCTGCTGCACGGCAATGCCTATGTCGATGTCGCCTGCGGTGCCGATGGCCTGCCTGCCGCACTGTTTGCGCTGCGCCCCGAGCGGGTGAGCGTGGAGGTGGATGGCGATGGCTGGCCGGCCGCGCATGTGTATCGCGCCGGCGGGGCCGTACGCCGCTATCCGGTGGCGGGCGGCGTGATGGGCAGCGTGCCGGGGTTGCTGCATATCCGCAGCTTTCACCCGCTGGATGATCAGCTGGGCGCCGGCTGCCTGGGCGCGGCGGCGTCGGCAGTGGCGGTGCACAATGCCGCCACCCGCTGGAACCGCGCGCTGCTGGACAATGCCGCCCGGCCAAGTGGCGCCCTGGTGTACCAGCCTGGTGATGGCAGTACCTTGTCACCCGACCAGTTCGCGCGACTGAAGGCCGAAATGGATGCAGCCTTTGCCGGTGCCGCCAACGCCGGGCGGCCGCTGCTGCTGGAAGGCGGGCTGTCGTGGCAGGCCCTCAGCCTGTCACCGGCGGAAATGGACTTTGCCGGCATGCGCGAGGCCGCGGCGCGCGACATCGCGCTGGCGCTGGGGGTGCCGCCGCTGCTGCTCGGCCTGAAGGGCGACAATACCTATGCCAACTATCGCGAAGCCAATGTGGCGCTATGGCGTCTGACGTTGCTGCCGCTGCTGTCGCGCCTGCTCGGCGCTTTGGCCGCGCATCTTGGCTGGTGGTGGCCCGGGTTGGCGCTGTCGGTCGATCGCGATGCGGTGCCGGCGCTGGCCGAGGACCGCGAGCGGCTGTGGGCGAGCGTGAGTGGTGCTGATTTCCTCAGCGATGCCGAGAAACGGCACTTGCTGGGGCTGCAGACGGAGGCAGGCGAATGACAGGCATCCTGGAAGGCCTGCTTGAACAGGCCGAAGCGCAAGGCGCAGCGCGGGTGACCCTGCGCGCCATCGCGGAGGAGGCGGCCGAGGCCGGCGCTGATCGCGCGCTGAAACGCCTCGGCCTTACCGACGAGCAGGCCGGCCACGATATCGGCGAGCTCAGGCAGCTGGTGCAGGGCTGGCGCGATGTCAAGAAATCGGCGCTCAAAAGCCTGGTGGGCTGGCTTGTGCGCAGCGCGGTTGCGCTGCTGCTGATGGGCATGGCCTTCAAGCTTGGCCTGGCCGAGGCAGCGCGCGGATGAGCGCACGCATGAAGAGCGCAGGGACGCTGCGCATCGCCGGCTATGCCAGCGTATTCGATCTGCCCGACAAGGGCGGCGATGTGGTGGTGCGCGGCGCCTTTGCAGACGCGGCCACACCGCTGCCCCTGCTGTGGCAGCACCAGGCCCATGAACCGATCGGGTTCGTGGACTCGCTGCGCGAGGATGCGCGGGGCCTGCGGGTGACAGCACGCATCATCGGCGAAGGCCGCGGCGCCGAGGCAGCGGCGCTGGTGAGGGCAGGTGCTCTCGATGGCCTGAGTATCGGATACCGGGTGAAGGCCGCCAGTGCCGGCGGTGGTCGGGCCCGGACTGGGCGCCGCCTCGAGCGGCTGGAACTTGTCGAAGTGTCACTGGTGACCTTCCCGATGCAGCGGGAGGCACGGGTGCTGGGCTGGCAGCAGGAGGAAGACAACAATGCTGGAAGTGAAATCTGATCCATTGGCCGCGGTGTTCGAAACGGCCGAGCCTGAAGGTACCACCACCATGGCCCAGCGTCCGGCGCTGGAGGCCAAGGCGGTGACCATCACCCCGCCGGCCAAGGGTGGCCTTGGCGTGCCGCTTGAAATCGATGCGGTCATCGACCGCGTGCTGCTGGGCGCCTCGCCGATCCGCAGCATTGCCCAGGTGGTGGATATCGGTTCGTCGGCCTATCGCCGGCTGATCACCACCACCGGCGTCGTTTCGGGCTGGGTGTCGGAAACGGCCGCCCGGCCGGAAACGCAGACGCCGGATTTTGCCGAAATCGCGCCGCCGATGGGCGAGCTCTATGCCAATCCGGCGGCGAGCCAGGCGATGCTGGATGATGCCGGCTTCGACGTGGAGGCCTGGCTGGGCGAGGAGATCGGCCGCGAGTTCGCCCGGGCTGAGGGCGTGGCCTTCGTGACCGGCGACGGCATCAACAAGCCGCGCGGTTTCCTGAATGCACCCAACGCCGCCACCAGCGATGCAACACGCCCGTTCGGCACGCTGCAGTTCGTCACGGCAGGTGCGGCCGGCAATTTTGCCGCCACCAACCCGCAGGACCGGCTGATCGATCTGGTGCACGCGCTGGCCAGCCCCTATCGCCAGGGTGCGGTGTGGGTGATGAACAGCGCCACGCTGGCCCGGGTGCGCAAGTTCAAGACCAGCGACGGCGCCTTCATCTGGCAGCCCGGCCTGGGCCCGGAACAGCCGCAGACGCTGCTTGGCCACCGGGTGATCGAGGTCGATGCCATGCCCGATGTGGCAGCCGACAGCCTGTCGATTGCGTTCGGCAATTTCCAGGCCGGCTATCTCGTCACCCAGCGTCCCGAGACGACGGTGCTCAAGGATCCCTACAGCAACAAGCCCTATGTCCACTTCTATGCGACCCGCCGTGTGGGCGGCGCGGTGCTGGACAGCCGGGCGATCAAGCTGATGCGCTTCTCCGCCTGAGGCGGACGAGCGGTGTGGACGTCGCTGCCCCGGGTCGGCCCCCAGGCCCGGCGGCAGCGGCGTCCCCTGCAGACCTTGATGGCCCTGCACACCCTGATGGCTTCTTCGGGGCCCCCATCCCTTTCGTCGGCGCACAGCGCGGCAGGAGAGTGAGATGCCAGACAATGTGACAGCGCCCGCCGGCGGCGTGATCTTTGCCACCGACGAGATCGGCGGCGTGCACTTCCCCTATGCCAAGCTGGCATGGGGCGCGGACAACCAGGCGGTGGCGATCGCCGAGACAGACGGCGCGCGCTTGCCCGTGGCGGTGCAGCGGCTGGCCACCACCACGCGAAACTATGCCGATGCCAGCGGGCAGAAGATCAGCACGACCGGTGCGGGCCAGGTGCGTTCGGCCGCCATCGCGGCTGCCGAAGTGCTGCTGCACGCGACGGTGGATGGCTATTTCCGGGTGGGCGATGCTGCCGTGGTGGCGTCCGATGCTGCGGGATCGACGCCGATCATGGCCGGCGAGAAGTTTCACCGGCAGATCAGCAGCGGCCAGTTCATCAGCTTTGTCCGCGCTGGCGCTGTCGATGGCAGCTTGTTCATCGTGCCGGTGGCCTGATGATCGGCGCCGTTGGCCTGGTGGGCCGGTTCGGCGGAGCTGTTCGTCGCCGCGCAGCATCGTCGGTTTCGCCCGATTTCACCCTGACCAACGCCACAGTCACGACCCAATGGGGCGTGGCGGTGGTGGGTGAGCTGGTGCCGAACGGTGCCACGCCGGCGGGGGCCTATTTCGTGCTGGTCGGCAACCCGGCCGGCTTTGCGGTGGAGAACGGCTGATGTCGATCCGTGTCTCTGCCCACAGCCGGTCTGACCTGCGGCTTGCCGCCCAGGTGTCCAAGCCCAACCTGTCGCTGGCGCGCAGCATCGCCGGGCAGGGCGGGCAGGTGCGGGGCTGGTGGCAGGCATGCTTTGTGCGCATCCCGGCCAGCGGCTTCACCGACAACGCCATCTATCCCCTGTTTGGCCGCGACAACGGCACGCAAGGCGCCTTTTCGGCCAATAGCGACCATGTGTTCCGCATCGGCTTTGATGGCGTGGGCAGCGCCAACAACAGCGGCGCATCGCGGCTGCGCCCGGTGGTGGTGGCCCGCGCGTCCACCGGCGATGTTGGCGCCGCCGGCAACAACCACATGGCCGCCATGGCGCAGATGACGCGCAGCCCGGACGTGTTCCTGGTGGGCTATGGCGTGCGCAACACCGGCACCGCCGGCAGCCCGGTGTGGACCGGCTTCGTGTTTCATTGCCGGGTGGGCGGCACGCCCAGTTTCGAGCTGCTGACCGTCGCTGCCGGCTATGTCACCGGCACGACCAGCGGGCTTTTGCGGCAGGTGTTTTCCGCCGGCGGCGCCCTGACAGCCGTGAACAAGGCGCGCGTGACCGAGGACAATACCGCGCTGGAACATGCGGCGTTGGCGCAGGGGGATTTCCCCTGGGACACGGTGAACAACCGCCCGCACTTCGATGCCATTGCCGCGCTGGCGGCCGGATCGGGCGCGGCGACCCTGTATGACTATGCCGACCTTGCCGCCGCGCAGCTGGCCGGCACGCTGCCCTTTTCCAACTGCGATCAGGGCCTTTCGGAGATCACCCACTGGTTCACGCTGGAGAACCTGACCGCCGGCCTGACCAACCAGGGCACCGCCGCCGGCGACAACCTGACCCACACGGCGCAGAACACCGCCGCCGGCCAGATCAACACGGCGGCGCTGCTGGGCCTGGCCGACGAGAGCCCGATTGCGCCGGCGCACTGGGCGCCGCCTGTGCCTGTCATCACCGCGCCGCCGGTCAAGTTCTTTGGCGGGCGCGGCACGGCGACGGCGAGCATCGCCGGCACCTATGCCAGCACCGTGCAGCGCCGGTGGGAGCGCATGAGCGACAACGCCGCGCTGGCCGGCCTGGACTGGGCGACCGTAACGGCGACGGCCGGTGCCTTCACCGTGGCGGACGTGTTGCCGGTGGGCGGGCCATACCGGCTGCGGGTGCGCGCTGCGGCAGACAATGCCATCGTGGCCGTGCCGCTGGAGGACGTGCTGGTGGGCACGGTGGCGGTGATGCACGCGCAGAGCGGCATGGAGCTGACCTTTGGCGGCAGCGACGTGTGGAGCCAGAACCACATCAACCTGCCCGTGGCTGCCGGCGCGCAGGGCATCGTGGTCAACCTGTCCAACAAGCTGGGCGGCAGCACCGCCACCTATGCGCAACCGCTGGTGCAGACGCGGCGGCTGATCGGCGGGGAGACGCCCGCCATTCGCGCCGGCGCCGTGGCCTGCCTGAACGCCTGGGCGGCTGAAAACCCCGGCCATCCGCTGTGCATCGTGAACATGGCCATGAGCGGCACCGCCATGGCGGATTGGGCCAATGGCCCCAACGGCGCCGACCTGACCACCAACGGCGGCCATGCATCGTGGCGCTACATGGGCGCGATCGGCGTGATGCCGGGCGTATCCAGCGGCAACGGCAGCGGCACGGCCGAAGTTATGGCCGCCGCGCTGGGCCGCCGCGCCGATGTGCACGTGATGATGTGGCATCCCGGCATCAGCACCGATCCTGCGGTGCAGGCCGATTATGTGGCGAAGATCGATGCCCGCTGGTCTGCCAACACCAATGCGCCGTGGGTGCTGCTGCCATCGTGGCGCACGGACAACACCGGATCGGCCAAGGGCGTGACGGCGCGCGCCGCGCATGTGGCGATGGTGCTGGACGTGCTGGGCGCGCGGGGCTGGCTGGGGCCGCACTGGGGCGACATCGTGATGGACACCGCCGGCAGCCTGCACGCGGCCTATTCCGGCGTTGTGGTGGGCGCGCAGCCGGTGCTGGACAGCGACCAGGCGGGCGTGTTCGGCCGCCTTGGCGTGGGCGTGTCGCGCACCGGCGCCGGCATCGGCCGGGTGGCCGCGTGGGTGTTCAATGCCGCCATCCCGGTGACGTTCCGCACCGTTTCGGCGTGGAGCGACACCAACCGCGCCACCGTGAACGTGGAGCTGGGCAAGCCGGGCCGCACCCTGAATGGCGCTGCGGTGCGCGCCGATGCCTTTCATGTTTCAACCAATGGCGGCAGCAGCTGGACGCGCAGCGGCTTCACGGCGGCGCTGGCGGCCAATGGCACCCGCGTGGTGCTGACCCCGGCCGATGGCGGCACCGCCTGGGCGGCGGCCGGCACCAATCTGCGGATCGAGTATCTGCGCGAGTTCATCGACACATCGGAGGAGCAGGCCGACGAGGCGTTGCAGGCGCCGCTGTTCGACGGGCTGATTTATGACGCCGGCACCTGGCGCGGCCGGCTTGGCGCCGGCGGCGCGGGCACCGTGCTGCAAGGCACCGGCACCGGCGGCTTGACCGTGGAGGCACGGCAACCGGGCAGCCGGCTGCTGACCAGCGAGCGCTTCAGTGGCAGCCGGCCGGTGACGGTGCGGATGATGGCCCCCGATGGGGTGACGGTGCTGCGGGAACGCACCCTGATGATCGCAGCTGTCTGAGGGAAGCAGCACATGATCCTGAGCCATTTCCTGGCCTTCATCGCCGTCGCGCCCGATGCGCCGCTATCGCTGATGCCCTCCGCCGGGCTGCTCCCTCAGGCTGCCAGCGCGGCAGCCGTGCGCAGTGGCCCTGTGGCTTTCGATGCACGGCACCGCCTGAAGGTGCGGATGGACCGTACCGTGCTGCCGGTGCGCCGCGGCTGACCCCATGCGCCCCCCCCGAAGGGCGCCGAGACAGGAGCAATGAGATGGCCAAGTTTGCCAGCCCTGATGTCATGGATGCAGCGCTCGGCGTGATTGCCGCCGCAGACCGCCTTGTCGTTCTGACCGGACAACCACCCAGCTATGCCGCAGCCGACAGCGGTCGCCTGGCCGAAGCGCCGCTGGCGCCCACGGACTTCGTGGTGGCAGCGGGCAGCAATGGCGGCCGGCGCCTGCAGGTCGCGGCGCGTTCCGACCTTGTCGCGATCGTCAATGGCACGGCCGATCATGTCGCGCTCCTCGATGGGGTCGGTCAGCGGCTGCTCTATGTGACCACCTGCGCGCCGCAGGGTCTGGTGGCGGGGCGACCCGTGGAGGTTGCCGGCTGGCAGGTGGAGATTGGCGCGCCGGTCTGAAGCGCGGCGACCGCCCAAAATGGGAGCAACTGGCAGATGAGCATGTTCGTGAAGGACCCGGGGGCCCGCGTGGACCACGTGGTCGACTGGGATGCCGGCTTCCTCGCCGGGCGTTCGATCAGCGGGTCGAGCTGGTCGGTTCTGCCTGACACAGGCGCGGCCGGGCTTCTGCTCGAAAGTCCGCGCATGGCTGGCGGGCAGACGGCCGTAACGCTGGCGGGCGGCCGCATCGGCCAGGTCTATCGGGTGACCAACCGGGTAACGCTGGCCGATGGCAGCAATGATGAACGCACCCTGGTGGTGCGGGTGGAGGACCGGTGATGGCGGCACGGCAAGTGGAAGCCGGCCCGCTGGTGGTGGGTCTTGCCGAGTGCAAGGCTGCCCTGCGGCTGGAGCGTGATGACGAGGACGCGCTGATCGCCGGGCATATTCGCACCGCCATGGCCTTGTGCGAAGCGTTCATCGGCCAGTGGCTGATCGTGCGGGAGGCCGAGCAGCGGCTGATGCGTGATCTGGCATGGCAACGGCTGCAACCCTGCCCCGTGCAGTCGGTCACCATGGTGCTGGCCGATGCCGTGCCGCTGGACGGCGGGTGGGAGGCCGAGATCGCGGCCGATGGCACAGCCTGGCTGCGCTTGCTGGGACTCCCCGATGCGCCGGCCGCCCTTGCCGTTCGGTTCCGGGCCGGGCTGGGCAACGACTGGAACGACGTGCCGGAGCCGCTGCGCGCCGGGATCGTGCGACTGGTCAGTCACTTGTTCACCCACCGTGACGCTGCCGAGGCTGGACCGCCACCAGCAGCTGTCGCCGCCCTGTGGCGGCCGTGGCGCCGTCTGCAGCTGGGATGATCATCATGGCGCAGGATAACGAAAGAGCCGGCCTGCTGGCCGAACGCGTGATCATCGAGCGCTGGCACAGCGCCCGCGATGAGGCTGGCGATGATGTCGGCCAATGGCACGCGGTCGACGAGATGTTTGCCGACGTGCAGCCGGATACCAGCCTCACGACGGCGCGCGCGGGCGAGGCGGCCCGCAGCGGCCAGCGCTGGCGGGTCCGGCTGCGCTGGCGCGACGATGTCGATCTGGCCGTGCGACTGCGCTGGAACGGGCGCGTGCTGAGCGTGCTGGCAATTGCAACCGCTGGCGGTGGCCGGTCTGATCTTGAACTGCTGTGCAAGGAACAGGGCGCGTGACGGGCGCGGACACGGCCCCCCTGGCAGCCCGACTTGCCGCCCGACTTGCCGCACGGGGGCGGGCCATTGCGCGGCGCGTGCTTGCCATCCGCCGGGCCCGGCTGGTCGCCCACGGGCACGCCGCCAGCCTGGCTGTCGCCGAGACGGATGATGACGTCCGTCTGCGGGCGCCCGGTCTGGTCCGGCGCCGGCGCGGCAGCCGCAGCACGCTCGCCGATCCCCATCTGCTGTGGCCGGGAGAGAGTTAATGGGTGCAAGTCTCGCCATGCAGAAGGCGGTGGTGGCGGCCCTGGCCGACATGACGGCGTTGACGGGCGTATATGACGGGCCACCGGCCGATGCCGCGGCGCCTTATGCCGTGATCGGGCCCGATCTGCTGCTCGACTGGAGCCACAAGAGCGGCATCGGTCACGAGGTGCGGCTGCTGGTCACGCTGTGGGATGATCGGCCAGGGGGAGCGCGGCTGCGCGGCCTCGTTGGTGAGGCGGTGGCGCGGCTGCGAAACCTGTCGGGCAGTTGGGACGGGCACCGGCTGGTGATCTCGCGGCTGCAGCGCGCCGGCGTTGATGGCCCGGAGGATGGCTGGCGCGCCGGTACCATCGAACTGCGGCTGTTCAGCGAACAGGTCTGAATTCGCGAAAGGGAGACTGACAATGGCGATGGAAAAGGGCGCCGCCTTCCTGCTGAAGGTGGGCAATGGCGCCGTGCCGCCGGTGTTCGGCACGGTGGCGGGGCTGCGCACCACGCAGCTGACCGTGAACACCGAGACGGTGGTGGTCACCAACCAGGGCTCTGGCGGCTGGCGCGAGCTGCTGTCGGGGGCCGGTGTGCGATCGGTGTCTCTGTCGGGCTCTGGCGTGTTCACCGGATCGGCTGCCGAAGCCCGCGTCAAGGCGACGGCGCTGTCCGGCCAGATCGATGACTATCAGGTGCAGTTCGAAAGCGGCGAGACGATCACGGGGCGGTTCCTCATCAGCCGGCTTGATTATGCCGGCGATTTCAATGGCGAGCGCACCTACAGCCTGCAGCTGGAAAGCAGCGGGCCGGTGCTGGCGGCGTGATGGCCGGGGATTTGGAGGCCAATCCGTTGCGCGGCGAGGCGCTGCTGGCGCTGGAGGGGCGGCAGTTGCGCCTGCGTCCGTCATTTGGCGCACTGGTGGCCGCCGAAGCCGAGCTGGGGCCGCTGTTTGCGCTGTGCGAACGCGCGGCGGCCGGCCAGCTCACGCTCGCCGAAATGGTCGGGCTGCTCTGGCATTGCCTCGATGGCGATCCTGGCATGGACCGGTCGCAGTTCGCCGATGCAGTTGTGGCTGGCGGCCTCGCCCAGGCCAGCCCGGCGCTGCGTGTGCTGCTCGGCCAGATCCTGGCCGGACGCTGATGCGCTTTGCCGACAGCGCGCGCCGCCTGGCGCATCTGGCCAGCGCCGCGCTGGGCTGGCGGCCGGGCGAGTACTGGCAGTCGACGCCGGCTGAACTGATGACCGCCCTTGGCCTTGATGATGATGGCCGCGCGCCGCCGGCGACCACCGACATGCTGGGCCGCCTGATGGAGTTGTATCCCGATGAACCCTGACATGGTGGACGAACTGGTGGTCAAGCTGCGCGCCGATACGGGCGGCTTCATGGCCGGCGTGGCCGATATCCAGCGCACGCTGGACGGCCCGCTGGCGGCGGGGCTGGACAAGGCCGGCAACGGCCTGCAGCGCGCGCTGGGCCGGGCGCTGGCCGATGGCAAGCTGGGCTTTGACGAGCTGGGCCGCATCGCGCTGTCGGTGCTGGCGGACATCAGCCAGCAGGCGCTGCGCCTTGATCTGGGCGCACTGCTGGGCGGCGGAGGTCAAGGCGGTGGCGTGCTGGGCCTGGTGGGTGGCCTGCTTGGCCTGCCGGGGCGGGCCACGGGCGGCAGCGTGACGGCCGGCCGCGCCTATCTGGTGGGTGAACGCGGGCCGGAGCTGTTCGTGCCGACCGCGGCCGGCCGGGTGGAGGCCAATGCGCCGGGGGCGGCGCGAGCGGTGACGGTGAATGTCAACGTGACGGCACCGCGTGATGCCACGGCGGCCGTGATGCGGCAGACCGGCAACCAGGTGGCGCGCGCCGTGGCACGGGCGCTGGAAAGGGCGCAGCCATGACGCGCTGGTGGCTGGCCGGGCCACAGGATCAGGGCGCGACGCGCTGGGTCAGGCGCTTTGACCCGCGCTGGTGGCTTGTCGACTTTCCGCGCCCGATGATGGCGAGCGCGGTGACAGAAGGGCCAGACTCGCTAAAGGTCACACTGGAATTCCAGAGGCGGGCCGATCTAGCTGGCCTGATCTGGGAATCCGGGGATCGCTGGAGCCATCCGTTGTGCGCTCTGGCAGCGCAGCGCGATTATCGCGGGCTGCTGTGGCGCTTTCGCTGGCGGGCGAGCGGCGATCTGCTGGCGCTCGACGCTGTCAACGGCCCGGTGCTGACCATCGAGGGGCGCGATGCCGCCGGCACGCCGCGCACCTGGTATGTGCGGCTGTGGAACTATGCGACCGGCACGCCAGACGATGCCGAAATCAGCCTGGACTTCGATGCATTGGCTGGTGGCTTTCTGCTGCCCGCCGAAGCCGATCCGGTGTGGGCCGGCGACATCGACCGGCTGTTCATCAGCCTGGTGCCGCCCGGATACGACGGCAGTGATACGCCGCTGCCGGCCGTGGCGCGGGCCAGCGTGACGCTGACCAATCTGGATGTGGACGGGCCGCGCGCGGTGCTTTCGGCCGGCCAGCCGATGCTGGCCGCGCATGGGCTGAGCGCCTGCACGGCCTATGACGATCTCTACAACCAGACCCCCGAACGGGTGCTCGAGCAATTGCTGCTGCTCGGCTGGCGCGGTGCGATCACCCATTATGTCGGCATGAGCCACTTCATGGCGCTGCTGCCCGATGGCGCCGGCGGTTATGGGGTGGACCCGGCGCGGCCGCTGTGTGGTCCGGCACAGGTCTGGCATGCGGATTTCCTGTCGCGGGCCGTGGCGCTGGGCTTTGCGCCCATCCTGTCGCTGTCCATGGAATTGTTCGCCGCCCATTGTCCGCCGGATTGGGCGCAGCGCGATTCAGGCGGGCGGATTGGCCTGACCGGCTGGGTGCCGCCATCGGCATTGCTGTCGCCCTGCCATGTGGCGGCGCAGGCCTGGCTGCGAGACGTGGCGGCGGCGTTCGTGCAACTGGCCGTGGATGTCGGCGCAGCGCCGGCCTTCCAGGTGGGCGAGCCATGGTGGTGGGTTGGCCCCGATCATGTGCCCTGCCTTTATGATGATGCCACGACGGGGCGCTGGCAGGCCGAGACCGGCACCGTTCCGCCGGCGATCACCGATGTGCGCGGCGCCAAGTCGGTTGCGGAGCGGGCCTGGCTCGACTGGTGCGGCGAGCGGCTTGCCGAAGCGACCGCCGGGCTGGTGGCGGCGGTGCGCACCGTGGCACCGGCGGTGACCAGCCACCTGCTCTTCTATGCGCCGCAGGTGCTGCTGTCGGACAGGCCCGATCTCAGACGCGCGAACATGCCGCCAGCCTGGGCGCATCCGGCCTTCGATGTGCTGCAGCTGGAAGACTACACATTCGTTACCAGCGCCAACGCCGCAGGGCAGGCAGCAGCGCGGGCGTCGGTCGACGAGGCCTTGGGCTATCCGTTGGCGCAGCAACATTACCTGGCGGGCTTCGTGCTTGATCAGGCCGATGCTGAAGCCCAGTGGCCCCTGATCGCCCAGGCGGCCCAGGCGGCGGTGACGCGCGGCGTCGAGCGCTGCTTCGTGTGGGCCTGGCCACAGGTGGCGCGCGACGGGTTCACGCCTTTTCTGATTGCCGATGGACCGGCGGGAGAACCTGACATGGCGGCGTTTCACGATGTGCGCTTTCCGCTCGAGCTCGGTTATGGAGCGGCCGGCGGCCCGGCCTTTTCGACCCAGGTGGTGGTAACGGGTTCGGGAGCAGAGCAGCGCAATGCTGAATGGAGCGATGCGCGGCAGGAGTATGATGCCGGCCTCGGCATCCGGTCTGAAGCGGATCTGCAGGAGCTGCTGGCCTTCTTCCGCGCCCGGCGAGGCCAGGCACATGGCTTTCGTTTCCAGGACCCGCTGGACAACAGTTCGGCCACGGCCGGCGCCGCGCCGTCCGCCACCGACCAGTTCCTGGGCGAAGGCGATGGCCTCGCCACACGCTTTGCGCTGGTCAAGGCCTATGGCGATGCCGGACTGGGCGATGATCCGCCCCAGACACGGCGCATCACCCGGCCGTGGCCGGACAGCGTCGTGGTGGCGCTTGATGGCGCCCCACTGGCGTCGGGCTGGCAGCTGGCCGACCGTGGCCTCATCCACTTCGATGCCCCGCCGCCTCCAGGCGCCGCGGTCACCGCCGGTTTCCGTTTCGACGTGCCGGTGCGCTTTGCCACTGACCGAATCGAGGTGTCGATCGCCGGCTGGCGGGCCGGTGAATTGCCGTCGGTGCCATTGATCGAGATCCGGGAGGACTGAGCCATGGGCCTAACGCTTCCGGCCGACGCCCTGGCCGCCGAATTGACCCACCTCGCCCTGTGCTGGCGGCTGGTGCGGAGCGACGGTGTCGCGCTCGGCTTCACCAGCCATGATCGCGACCTGTTGATCGATGGACTGTGGCATGCGGCCCGCCCGGGCATGTCCCCTTCGGCCATCGTACAGGCCGAAGGCGTCGGTACCGATGACATGGACGTCGCTGGCGCGCTGAGTGCCGGGACCCTGACCCGTGCCGATCTGCTGGCCGGGCGATGGGACGGGGCGCGATTGCAGCTGTTCCTGGTCGACTGGCGCAATCCCTCCGAAGGGCGCCATCTGCTGGCGGACGGCAGGCTGGGTGAAGTGGCGGTGGGTGAGGGGGCGGATGCCGGCTTCGTAGCCGAGTTGCTCGGGCCTGGCGCTGCCCTGTCGGCCACGGCGCTGGCGACGTGTTCGCCCGAGTGTCGGGCCGAACTGGGCGATCCCCGCTGCCGGGTGAACATGCGTGGACGCGAGCGCCTGATGGCCGTGACGGCAGCCCAGCCGGACCGGGTGCAACTGGCCGGGGTGCTGGCAGCCGATCATGTGCAGGGCTTGATCCGGGTGCTTGATGGTGTGGCAGCTGGCCAATCCCGCCGTGTCCTCGCCGATGTTGATGGCTGGCTGCTGCTGGACGAACCGCTGCCGATCAGCCCGGGCGACAGGGTGCTGGCCCGCGAAGGTTGTGACAAGCGCTTTGTCACCTGCCGCGAACGCTTTGCCAACGCACGCAATTTCAGGGGTGAACCCCATGTGCCAGGTGGCGATGTACTTACCCGCTATCAGGTGGCGTGATGATGCGGATGTCGACATCCTTGTCCCGCCGCCGCCAGGGCGCTGTGGCGGCGGCGCGGGCAGCCCTGGGCGTGCGCTTTCGTCCTCAGGGGCGCGATCCGGCGCTGGGTCTCGATTGCATCGGGCTGGTGTTGCTGGCTGCGGCGGGCGCCGGCGTCACGATCGGGCCGCTGCCAGCCTATGCCTTGTCCGGTGATCATGATCGGTTGCTGGCCGACACGCTGCGGGCAATCGGCTGCACGCGGGTGCGGCGGGGCCAGCCGGGCGACCTGGTCCAGTACCGTCTGGCGCCCGGCCACCATCATCTTGCGCTGCTCAGCGACGCCGGGATCATCCATGCTCACGCCGGCCTTGGCCGTGTGGTGGAAGCGCCGGCGCCGGCCGAATGGCCAGTCGTCGCCCTGTGGTCGCTGCCCGGCGTGCGCCGGCATCAGGAAAGGAGGCTTGCATGGCAACCCTGATCCTAGGCGTCGTCGGGCGCGTGATCCTCGGCCCGGTCGGCGGCATCATTGGCAGCTTTGTGGGTGCCGGCGTTGATCGCCGGCTATTCGGCGGCAGGCGCACTGCAGGCCGGCAGGCGACGCCGGAGATCCAGGCCGCCAGCTATGGCGAGCCGATTCCGGTGGTTCGCGGCCGCATGCGGGTGAGCGGCAACCTGATCTGGGCGGCGCCCGTGCGCGAAACCGTATCGCGCAGTGGCGGCGGCAAGCGTGGGCCGGCCACCACCAGCTATGCCTATTCGGCCAGCTTTGCCGTGCTCCTGTGTGCCGGTGCCATCTCTGGTGTCGGTCGCGTGTGGGCCGATGGCAAGTTGATGCGTGATGCAGCAGGACAGTGGATCATGCCGGCCACGATGCGGGTGCACCTTGGCAGCGAGCGCCAGTCGGTCGATCCGCTGATTGCCGCTGCTGAAGGCGTGGCGCCGGCCTTTCGCGGCATTGCCTACGCCGTGTTCGAGGATCTGCCACTGGCGGAGTTCGGCAATCGCTTGCCCAACCTGTCGTTCGAGGTATTGGCTGATGATGGCCCGATTGGCCTTGGCGAGGCGCTGACTGATCTTGCCGCCAGTGCCGGTGTCACTCTTGAAACGCAGGGCGCGATGCCGGCAGTAACTGGCGTTTATGCCGGCAGTGCCGCGCCACTGGCCGATGTGCTGGCGCCGATCCTTCGAACAACCGGCGCCACGATGGCCCGTGGCACGCGGATCATTGGCAGCGGCGCTGTCGTTGTGCCGTTAACGCCAGGCGGTCTGCTGCACAGCGCGCCGGCGGCAGCCGGCCGCGCGGGAGCGCGGGATCGCCAGCGCCGCGCCGCCGCCAGTGCCACCCCCGACGTGATCGAAATCAGCTATTACGATGCCGATCGCGATTATCATCCCGGTCTGCAGCGTGCCCGACTGCGGGGCGGCGACAGGGTCGAGGCGACCGGTCTGCCGCTGGTCCTTGACGCTGCGGCCGCCAAGCAACTGGCGACCGACATGCTGGTGCGCGCCGCCATCGGCGGGCAACAGCGTACGCTGCGGCTGCCATGGCGGTTTCTTGGCCTGCAACCCGGGGACAGCATCGGCTTGCCCGATGGTGTGTGGCGGGTCACCGAATGCCGCTTCGAAGCGTTCGTGTTGACCCTGGAACTGGTGCGCGCCGCCGCCGCCCTGCCGGCCGCGCCGCCAAGTGATGGTGGCCGGGTGCTGGTGCACGAAGATGTACCGGCCGGCCCGACGACGCTGGCGGTGCTCGATCTGCCGCCATTGCCCGGTGAACTGCCCGACCGGCCGCGCCTTTGGTTGGCCGGGGCAGGCAGTGGTGCCGGCTGGCGCCGGGCCGGGGTGGCGATCAGCCTCGACGATGGCGCCAGTTTTGACCTGGCTGCCACGCTGTCGGCCCCGGCGATCATGGGTGCGGCCTTGACCACGCTGCCGGCCGCGCCGCCGGCCAGTTGGGACCCGATAAGCAGCGTCGAGGTCGAACTGCTGGCACCGGCAATGTGGCTTGAAAGCCGCAGTCGCGATGCCGTGCTGGCCGGTGCCAATATGGCTGTGCTGGGCGACGAGATCCTCCAGTTCGAGACCGCGCTGCCGCTCGGGGGGCGCCGCTTCCGCCTTTCTGGCCTGCTGCGCGGCCGTCGGGGCACCGAATGGGCGGTTGGTGGCCATGCGGCTGGCGAGCGGTTCGTGCTGCTTGATCCTGGCGTGCTGGTTCCGCTTGCCTTGCCGCTTGAACAGGCCGGTGCGCGGTTGCTCTTGCGTCCGCTGGGAACGGGTGATGGCGAGGCGGCGGCGATACCGGTCGTGCTGGGCAGCGAGGCGGTGCGGCCGCTGGCGCCGGTTCACGTCCGGGCCGTGCGCACCGGCGGCGAATTGCAGTTCGACTGGATCGCGCAAAGCCGCGCCGGCTTCGGCTGGCCAGACTTGACCGATGTTCCTCTTGGCGAAGCGGCCCCAGCCTGGCGGGTGAGCCTGCGTGACGCCGCCGGCACAGTCGATGGCGGCGATGTCGTGATTCCCATGTGGCGCTGCGCAAACCGCGCTGGCCCCTTGTGGTTCGATGTTGCCCAGATCGGCGCAACGCTGGGCCGCTCCGCCAGCCTGTTCCTTCCCTGATCGCCTGGAGTTGACCATGCCACAGACGCTGCGTCTCGCCCTGCCACTGATCGCCGCCGGGCAAAGCCAGAAGGACGTGACCCATAATGAAGCGCTGCTGCGGCTCGACCGCATAGTTGCACTGGCTGTCGTGTCCCGCAGCCAGAGCCAGCCACCACCCAATCCGACGCCAGGCGACATCCATATCGTGCCGGCGGTGGGTGCGGCAGGCTGGGGCCGGGGCGCCGGCACACTGATGCAGTGGCAGGGCACGGCCTGGCACCCGGAAACGCCGTTGAACGGCCAATTGGCTTACGTGGCCGATGAAGGCGCGCTGCTTGTGCATGATGACGGCTGGCAACATCATCTGCCTGTGGCCGGACTGCTGATCGCCGGGCGATCAGTGCTTGCCGCGCCGGTCGTGGCCATTGCAGATCCGGGCGGCGGCACCACGGTCGATGCGGAAGCGCGGGCCGTGCTTGTCGCCCTTCTGGCGGCTCTGCGCACCCAAGGGCTGTTGGCGACCTGACAGCAGAAGGGAATTGCCGTTTTTCCCCCTATCTGTGTGGCCTTGCGGCAACATTATGGGCAATTCCGCACTTGCCTGTTCATCATGCCCTGCGATAGACACCGGTTCAGATGCCACAATGGTAGTGGCACGAACAAAGGGGATGATGATGCGCAGGTTCGCAATCGGTCTTGCCCTTGCAGCCACCGCCCTGTCGGGCGCGGCCGCTGCAAAGGACAAGTCCTGGTACATCGGTCTGGAGGCGGGGGCTGCGCTGGTGCAGAACCAGCGTTACTCGATCTCGACCAACAATGGCGCCAATGCCGTGAATACGACGTCTGTGGACGCCATCAAGCAGGTCTATTTCCCGGGCTTTGATGTCGGTGGCAAGATTGGCTACGACTTCGGCAGCTTCCGCACCGAATTCGCGCTGAACTATCTGCGCGCCCGCAACCGGACCAGCTTCGTCGATCAGCCGACGCCGCCGATCCCGTTCACGAACGCTGCTGGCGTCAACGTTGTCGGCGTGCCGCCGGTTCAGCCTTACGAGAACGCGAGGGGCCCGGTCAGCGCGCTGACCTTCATGCTGAACGGCCTCATCGACTTCGGCGGCCAGGACAACGACTGGGGCGGCTATGTCGGCGCCGGCGGTGGTATCGCCCGCGTGCAGATGAGCGACCAGGCCCTGCGCTCGCCGGGTTCGGTGTTCCTGGACGATTCTGACACCGCCTTCGCGTGGAACGTGCTGGCCGGCGTCTACAAGCCGATCAGCGACAATGTCGACCTCGGCCTGAAGTATCGCTTCCTGAACGTCAGCAACGTGGACGTGTTCACGACCAATGGTCTGCCGGTGGACACCAAGCTGCGCACGCACAGCATCCTGCTGACGCTGACGTACAACTTCTTCGAAAAGGAAGTGCCGCCTCCGCCGCCGCCGCCGCCGCCGCCGCCGCCCCCGCCGCCGGCCCCGCTGCCGCCGTGCCCGCCGCCGGCCGTGACGCCGGGTCCGTTCCTGGTCTTCTTCGATTGGGACAAGTCGAACATCACGGCTGAAGCGGCTGCGATCCTCGATCGTGCGGCTGAGCAGTATGCCGCCACGGGTCAGACCCGGGTGGCGCTCGCCGGCCACGCCGACAAGTCGGGCAAGGACGATTACAACGTCCGCCTGTCGCAGCGCCGTGCTGACGCCGTGAAGGCCTATCTGGGCACCAAGGGTGTGCCGGCCGATGCGATTGGCACCGAAGCGTTCGGTGAGTCGCGTCCGCTGGTCGAAACCGCCGACGGTGTGCGCGAGCCGCAGAACCGCCGTGTGGAAATCACCTTCAGCGGTGCTCCGACGCCGGTGTCGAACGGCCCCTGCCAGCCGCAGTAAGCGGCCGACAGGCGAAACCAAGAGGGGAGGCGACCTTCGGGTCGCCTCTCTTTTTTGTTCTGGGCGGGGCAGGGAGTGACGAGGCCAGCCCAACGATCGGACTGTGGCCGTGAATCCGCGCAGAGGACTCAGTTGGTGAGGACGAGAGCCTCTGTCAGCCTAAAATCCGGCAAGGCCGGCGGCGGCGGGACCGCAAGGCCCGCGGCTGTTGGCACCACCCTGAGCGCGGCGCGCAGCTCGGGCAGAGACGTTTCGGCGAGCCTCGCCATGCTGCCCACATCGGCGACCCGCAGGGCCTGCCCAGCCCAACCTGCCGCTTGGCAGAAGCTGTACTGTGCGTCCAGCGTCGAAAAACTATTGTAGCTGCGGGTGTTGTAGCGATCAAACGCGGCGGCGCCGGCCTTTTGCGTCCGCCGGAAATGCGCCAGCATCTGGGTCTGTGCGGCAGCGAGTTCTGCTCCGTGCTTGGTCAGCATCTTGTTGTAGTTGTCGACCGTGCGCAGGAACGGCGAGTACTGACACTGCAACGCGGCCACATTGAGAGCCGCGCGCAATGTCCAGACGGCGTGCGCGCGGGATTCGACCGGGGTCGGGCGCACCAGTACCACAGGGCGGGGCACCATGATCCCGGGCGTCTGTTCCGGTTCCGGTATCGCCGGTTTCGGTGGCGGCGGCTTGGCAACGGTTCGCCGCGGCGCCGGGCGCGACTTCTTGCGCACAGGGGCGGCATCGGCGCCGGCGCCAGTGACCAGGGCGACCATGATCAGGACATGAAGTTTCATGGGCACACGCATAACGTCGAACCGAGCATACTGCATCGGGGCTGGCGCGCGCCAGCCCCGATCACCGAAGATGGATCAGCCCAGGATGCTGCCCAGCGACAATGCCACCGACATGTCGCCATCGATCTTCAGCTTGCCCATCATGAAGGCCATCTGGGCATTTTGCTTGCCGGTCGCGATGTCCATAAAATCGGCCATGCTCACCTTGATGGTGCAGGCCGTCGGGCCATCTTCGTTGCTCACGACAACCGGCGACACGGTATCGTCAATGCGTACAAGCCCATCGCCACCGAAATCGAACTTCACCGACTTCTTGAACTGGCCGCCAGCGCCCATGCGCTCGGTCATCTGTTCGGTGATCTGTGCCAGGCTCATTCAAACATCCTTCCCAAGGAAAAAGGGCCGCCCCTCGCGGGACGGCCCTTCATACGTCAAATCGACGAAATGTCGATTACTTGGCTTCAGCCGGAGCGGCCGGAGCAGCTTCCGGGGCCGGAGCAGCAGCGGCGTCAGCAGCCGGAGCAGCGGCGTCAGCGGCCGGAGCCATGGCGTCAGCAGCGCCTTCGGCCGGAGCCATGGCGTCAGCAGCCGGAGCGGCTTCTTCAGCAGCCGGGGCTTCAGCAGCCGGAGCTTCTTCGGCCTTCTTTTCGCCGCAGGCAACGACCAGCAGGGCAGCGCCAGCGATCAGCGAGGCAGTCTTCAGCTTCTCGATCATATTCAAACTCCTTGGACGGTATCGCCTGAACCCAGGACGAGTTGGGACGGCAGGTCTTAATCCCCCAACAGCGGTAGACATTAGCGATACGTGCGCTTTCCTGCAAGCGTCACATTGCACTGGGCAACACTCATGCGACGAGACGTGCCAGCAGGGCGGGCAAATGCCGTTCCAGCGCCGCATCGACATCTGCCATGCTGGCCGCGCAGCCAAGCGCCCGCAAGCTGGTCACTGGCTCCGCGAGGCCGCAGGGCACGATCCCGCAAAAATGTTCAAGGTCGGGATTCACGTTGATGGCGAGGCCATGGAAGCTTGTCCATCGCTGCACCCTGACGCCGATGGCCGCGATCTTGGCGGGGCCGTCCGGGGTCTCCACCCACACACCGACCTTGCCGGCGATGATGCTGGCGGCAAGACCGAACTCGCCAATGGCGGAGACAATCCACGCTTCGAGGCCAGCGACGAATCGGCGGACATCGCGGCCGCGGGCACCAAGGTCGAGCATGACGTAGACCACGCGTTGCCCGGGGCCATGATAGGTGTAGCGGCCGCCGCGTCCGGCAGCGAACACCGGGAAGCGATTGGCGTCCACCAGTTCGGCCGGCGCCGCACTGGTTCCTGCGGTGTAGAGCGGCGGGTGTTCAACGAGCCAGATCCGTTCGGGCTCGGTTCCGGCGCGAATTCCCGATGCGATGCTCTGCATGCGCGCCAGGGCTTCCGGGTACTCGGTCAGGCTCGGCGACACATCCCACACCGGTTCCGCCATCACAGGCCTGCGACGAACGCCCTGAGATCCGCCAGAAACAGCTCGGGCTCTTCCAGGCTGGCGAAGTGGCCGCCGCGCGGCATGGTCGTCCAGTGCGCAACATTGTAGCCGCGCTCGACCATGGCGCGGGGCGGAAAGGCCAGCAGGTCACGCGGGAACGCGGCGACGCCTGTCGGCACCTCGACGCGCCTGCCGCCAGGCATGGCAAAGCCGCCTTCCAGGAACATGCCGCGATAGATCCATGTCGCGGTGAGAAAGCTGCGGGTTGTCAGGTAGATCATGATATTGGTGAGCATCTGATCCATCGTGAAGGGAGGATCGGTATAGTCGCCCGCAACATCGGACCAGCCGACGAATTTCTCGGCAAACCAGGCCGCCACGCCCATCGGCGAATCCATCATCGCAAAGCCAAGGCTCTGGGGTTTGGTGCCCTGCAACTGCAGATAGGCCGTCTCTATATCGCGGATGGCCGCTGCTTTCTGCAGCCAGGCAGTTTCTTCGGACGTGGTTGGCGCCATGTCCGCTGGCCTAAGGCCGAAGCCATTTAGATGCAGGGCCTCGATGCGGGCCGAGTCGAGGCCCATCCAGCCGCCGATGACGCAGCCCCAGTCACCGCCCTGGTAGAGAAAGCGGTCATAGCCCAGCGCGCCCATCAGCGCGTCGTAGCGACGGGCAACCTCGCGCGGACCGATCGGGGCCGATGGCCGGTCCGACCAAGCATAGCCAGGCAGGGACGGCGCGACGACATGGAACGCGGGCGCTGACGGGTCTTCGGGCTCAGCGAGCCGTTCCATGATGGCGTCGAACTCGAGGATGGAGCCCGGCCAGCCGTGGGCGATCAGCAGTGGCCGAGCGTCCGCTCTGCTGGAACGCAAGTGCACACAGTGCAGATGGAACGGCTTGCCGCCATCGTCCCCGACAACCACGCGCAGATGTGGCAGGCGATTGAGGTGGGCAACGGCGCCCGCCCAGTCGTAGCCGCCCAGCCAATGGGCCCGCAGCCGTTCCATGTAATCGCGGTTCGCACCATGGCGCCAGCCGGCGTTCGGCGGCTCCTCGAACCAGCGATAGGCGGCGACGCGCTCGCGGATCCAGCCAACCTCTTCCTCGTTCACCGGGATCGTGAAGGGTATAGCGCTCACGCTGCCAGTCCGAGCTTGCGTTCCAGCTTCGTGCGAGCGCCGATCAGGTCGGCGGCCTTTTCGGCGATCATGATCGTGGGCGCATTGGTGTTGCCAGACACGAGATAGGGCATCACGCTGGCATCGATCACGCGCAGGCCCTCGACGCCGTTCACCCGAAGCTGCCCATCCACCACCGCGCGGTCATCAACCCCCATGCGGCAGGTGCCAACCGGGTGGTAGATGGTTTCGGCCCAGCCGCGCAGCATCTCCAGCAGTTGGCTGCGGTCGGTGACCTCGCGGCCAGGCCAGGCCTCGCCGTCATTATAGGGCGCGAAGGCTGGCTGCCCGCCGATGCGCCGCGCCATCTCGACGCCGTTCAGCAATGTCTCCACGTCTTCCGGTGCTGACAGATAATTGGGATCGATGGCGGGCGGCGCCAGTGGATCGGTCGATTTCAGCCGGATGGTGCCGCGGCTTTCAGGGCGCAGCTGGCAGACATGCAGCTGATAGCCGTGGCGACCATCCATCTGGCCACGCCCGTGCGGATTGCCGCGCACCGGCATGAAGTGCATCTGGATATCGGGCGCTGCCAGCCCCTCGCGGGTGGACAGGAACGCACCCACGGGCGTTGGCATATGGGCGCCGTTGCCGGTGCGGCCGAACATCCATTTGCCCAGTGCGATCATCTTGTTGACGAACTTGGCGTTGCTGTTGAGCGTGATCGGCTGGCTGCAGTGCCATTGCACGATGACATCCAGATGGTCCTGCAGATTGCCGCCAACGTCCGGGCTGTCCGCCACCACCCCAACGCCGAACTGCTGCAGGTGCGCGGCCGGGCCGACGCCGGAGAGCAAGAGCAGCTGCGGGCTGTTGACGGCGCCGCCGCACAGGATGACCTCGCGGGCCTGAGCGCGCTCCACGGCCGAGCCACGTGCATATTCGACCCCGGTGGCCCGCCGGCCTTCAAACAGCACGCGGCGTGCCTGGGCGCCGGTGATGATGTTCAGGTTGGGCCGCCGTCGCACCGCGTCGGTCAGATAGGCCTTGGCAGCCGAGAAGCGTTCACCATCCTTGATGGTGGCATCATACTGGCCGGCGCCTTCGAACTGCGGGCCATTGAAATCGTCGGTGCGCCGGTAGCCGGCCTGCTCCGCCGCCTCCAGAAAAGCGGCGTTGAGCGGGTGGGGCAAGGCGCCCTTGCGGCTGGTGTGCAGCGGCCCGCCGCTGCCGTGAAAATCATCGGCGCCGCGCTCCGAATCCTCGGCCTTGCGGAAATAAGGCAGCACATCGGCCCAGCCCCACCCCGTGAGCCCCAGCTGTGACCAGCGGTCATAATCGCTGGCGTGACCGCGAATATAGACCATGCCGTTGATCGAGGACGAACCACCCAGCGCCTTGCCGCGCGGCCAATAGAGGCGTCGTCCGTCCAGATGGGCCTGTGGTTCGGTCCAGTAGGCCCAGTCGAACGGGCTTTCCTTGTCGGGCGGGATGATCTGGGCGATGCCGGCCGGCATCTGGATGAGCATCGAATTATCGTTGCCGCCAGCTTCCAGCAGGGCGACCCGGGTGCCTGGATCGGCTGAGAGACGATTGGCCAGCGCGCAGCCTGCCGAGCCCGCCCCGACGATGACAAAATCAAATGGCTCGCCCACGGCGATACTCCCCAAATCAGATTTCGCCACGCTACCCCGGCTTTGGACCCTGCGCAAACCGGCTGCTTTGGGGGGTTCAATCCGCCAGGTCGACCATGATCTCGGCGGAAATGCCTTCCAGCGCGGCCTGAACATCGGCCGCCGCCACGCCCATTGGCAGGCTGGCCACCACGTCGGCCCTGAACAGGCGGGCGCCTGACCAGGCACCATCTTCGACGTTGGTCTCCAATTGCTCGATGTTGACCTTCAGGGGCGCCAGCGCTTGTGCCAGTTCGTTGACGATGCCCGGCCGGTCCTGCGCCACCAGCGACAAGGTGAGCCTTGTGCCCCCGCCATCGTTTTCGCCGGCATCCATCAGGCTGACGGCGAGTCCGTTGGCATCAGCCCGAGCCACGGCGGCCCTGAGCACATCAATCCGATCAGGCGGGATTTCCACCAGCACGCAGCCGACATAGCGCCCGGCCATGCGGGCAAGGTGCGACTCCAGCCAGTTGCCTCCGGCTTCGAGCACAGCCCTGGCCAGAGCGGCGGTGAGGCCGGGCCGGTCGGAGCCGATGACGGTGAGAATGACCTGGCTGCTCATGAGGCAGTCTCCTGACAGGATGGCGCCGCTACCGTGCGATGCCAGACCGCTGCCGGCAAGATATTCAGGCCGGATGATGGGTCTTGAGCGGTATTGCCGTATCCGCCAGAGTCGCGTCGGGCACCCTGACGCCGGCTTCAACAAGCGCCTTGCCCTGCACATAATCCCGGGCGGCATTCACGCAGTCGAGCGCAATCACCTTGCCCTGCCTGAGATAGACGAGGCTGAAGCTGCGCGTGGCCGGATCGCCGCGCAGCACGGTCTGGTCATGGCCAGGGCTGAGACCCATGGTCTGCAGCCTGAGATCATACTGGTTGGACCAGAACCACGGCACGGCCATGTAGGGCGCCGGGTCGCCAGTGAGCGCGCGCGCCACGGTGATGGCCATGTCGGCGGCATTCTGCACCGATTCCAGCCTGATCTCGGCGCCGCCGGCAAAGCTGTTGGCGTGCAGCGCGCAATCGCCGATCGCAAACACATCCGGCAGGGTGGTGCGGCAGTGTTCATCCACCCAAACACCGTTCCCAACCCTGGCGCCGGCAGCGAGCAACGGCTGCACGGCCGGGACGATGCCGATGCCGACAATCACCACATCAGCCGCGATCTGCCGACCATCGACCAGTGTCGCCAGCTTGGCATCCCCTGCCTGCGCCAGGCTGGCCAGCCCCGCCCCGGTGATGATCTCCACCCCGTGGGCGCGATGTTCCGCCTCGTAGAACGCTGAAAGTTCGGGCCCCGCAACACGGGCGAGCACCCGCTCCATCGCCTCCACCACCACCACCGAATGGCCCAGCTTGCTCAGCACGGCGGCCGATTCCAGCCCGATGTAGCCGCCGCCCACCACCAGCACGCGCGCGTGGCGCCGAAGATCGGCCTTCAGCGCATCGACATCGGCGCGGGTGCGGATTGCGTGCAGGCCGGCAAGATCATGGCCGGGGCAGGTGAGGCGCCGCGGATCGCCGCCGGCTGCCCACACCAGGGTGCCATAGCCAATCTCGCCGCCACTGGTGGTGAGGCGGTGCCCCACGGCGTCCACCGCCGTCACCCTGACGCCTGTCATCACCGTCACCTGCCGTTCTTCCCAGAAGGCCGGCGGGCGCAGCAGCATGCGCTCGAAGCTCTTTTCTCCAGCCAGATATTCCTTCGACAGTGGCGGGCGCTCGTACGGCAGTTCGGGTTCGGCGGTCAGGATCGCGATGGAGCCTGCAAAGCCGCGCTGGCGCAGCTGGGCGGCCTGGGCCGCGCCGCCATGGCCACCGCCGACGATCACGACGTCAAACTGCATTTCTTGATCCTCCCGCGTTTGCGCCGGCATGCGGCAACGGCGCGCTGCCTTCAAGCCGGGTTGTTGCGGATGCACCCTTTCATTTGGCCCGCGCCGCTGCCACATGATGCGCATGGAGCTCGCCAGCCACCCTGACAGCGCCGCCTATGGCCGTCTGGAACCGCGCTCGCCGCTGGTGCGGCGGCTGCTGGCGCGCAATCCCTCGCCCTTCACCTTCACCGGCACCGGCACGTTCGTGGTTGGGGAGCCGGGCGGCACGGTGGCGGTGATCGATCCCGGACCGGATGATCCGGCGCACATTCGCGCGCTGGTCGACGCGCTGGCCGGCGAGACGGTGAGCCACATCCTCATCACCCACACCCACATGGACCATTCGCCGGCAGCGCCGGCGCTGAAGGCCGCCACCGGCGCCCTGATCGTGGGCTGCGCGCCGCTGGCGCTCAGCGATGATGGCCCGCGCGCCGATGCCGGCTTCGATTCCAGCTATCAGCCTGATCGCGTGCTCACCGATGGCGAGTGCATCGCAGGGCCCGGCTGGACGCTCACTGCCGTTCACACCCCTGGCCACACCAGCAATCACCTGTGCTTCGCGCTGGAAGAGGAACGGGCGCTCTTCACCGGCGATCACGTTATGGGTTGGAGCACCACCGTGGTCGCCCCGCCCGATGGCGACATGGCGGCCTACATGGCGTCCCTGCAGAAACTGCTGACGCGCGACGACACCATCTATCACCCCACCCATGGCGAGCCGGTCACCGATCCGCAGCGTTTCGTGAAGCATCTGCTCGCCCACCGCCGGCAGCGCGAGACGCAAATCCTGCGCGCCATCGACGAGGGGCTGCTAACGATTCCGCAAATGGTTTCAGCCATGTATGCCATGGTAGACAAGCGCCTGCACCCGGCTGCCGGGCGCAGCGTGCTGGCCCACCTCATCGATCTGGAACGGCGCGGAAGAGTGGCGCGCGCCGGCGAGATGTGGCGGCTGGCATGAAGGGACGTACCATCGTCTGGGGGCTGGCGCTGGTGGCGGTTGGCGTCGTCATCGGGCCCAGGGTCATGGACATGTTGCCAGCCTCTGTTGGCGACATTCTGGCGCGTCTGGGCGGCACGCCGTCGGTGGAGACAGCCTTTCTGGGGCGCGTTGAAAAGCAGAACGAGTTGACGGTGCTGCGCGCCGAGATCGTGTCGGTGGTCAAGTCCCGACAGCCGGGCATGATCGGACCCCTGGACACCACCACCTATGTGATCGTGCCGGGGGCGGTGCGCTATGTCGTCTATCCCAGCCGCATCATGCGCCGCGACCTTGACTGGGATCGGGGGTCGCAAACCCTCAAGGTCACGGTTGACGACCCGGTTCCGGTTGAGCCGGCGATTGACGCTACCCGCATGGTCGTTCCCGTGGAGGGAATTGACCTGCAGAGCGGCGACGAGCGTCAGGCAATTGCCCAGGCCAGCCTGAAGGTGGCGCGCGACGACATCATCAGGCGGGCACGGCGCGACCCTGCCATCCTTGCCTCGGCGCGCACGGCCGGGCGGGAAGCGCTGCAGACCATCTATGAGGGCGCACTGGCCTCGACAGGCGCACGGCCGGTTGTCATCATCCGGTTCCGCAGCGAAAATGACATTCCGCGACTGACGAAAGGTTGACCCATGGACGCCCGTCTCAACCCGTTGGGCGTTGGCCCCGGCCTCGACCTGAAGGCCGAGATCAATCGCCTGCGCAAGGAACGCAACGCGGTGATCCTCGCGCATTATTATCAGGCGCCCGAAATCCAGGACATTGCCGATTTTGTCGGCGACAGCCTTGACCTGTCGAAGAAGGCTGCAGCCACCGATGCCGATGTGATCGCCTTTTGCGGCGTCAAGTTCATGGCCGAGGTGGCGAAGATCCTGAGCCCGGACAAGACGGTCATCCTGCCCGACCTCAAGGCCGGTTGCAGCCTGGAAGACTCGTGCCCGCCGGAGGACTTTGCGAAGTTTCGCCGCGCCCACCCCTACCATCTGGCACTCACCTATATCAACTGTTCGGCCGCCGTGAAGGCGGAGAGCGACATCATCGTCACCTCCTCCAGTGCCGAGAAGATCATCAACCAGTTGCCGCGCGACCAGAAGATCCTGTTCGCGCCCGACAAGCACCTGGGCGCCTGGCTGTCGCGCAAGACCGGGCGGGACATGCTGCTGTGGGATGGCACCTGCATCGTCCACGAGCGTTTCTCGGTGACCGAGCTCTTGAAGCTGAAGGCACAGTATCCGGCGGCCCCGGTGCTTGCCCATCCAGAATGCCCGGCGCCCATCCTGGAGTTGGCGCATTACATCGGCGCTACCAGCGGCATCCTCAACTATGCGCTGAACTCGCCTGAACCCACGGTGATCGTCGCCACCGAGCCCAACATCATCCACCAGATGGAGAAGGCGGCGCCGCACAAGACCTTCATCGGCGCCCCTGGTGCAGACGGCAATTGCAGCTGCAACACCTGCCCGTTCATGGCGCTGAACACGATGGAGAAACTCTACCTGGCGCTGCGCGATCTGAAGCCGCAGCTGGAAGTGCCCGAAGACGTGCGGGTGCGGGCCAAGCGCAGCCTTGATCGCATGCTGGAAATGGCCGGCAGCGTCTCGCCGGTGCCGGTTCGCGGTGATTGACGGGTTCGACACGGCGGCCTTCGTGGCCGCCACCCTGGCCGAAGACATGGGGCAGGGCGGTGACGTCACCTCGCAGGCAGTGATTCCTGCCGATGCCCGTCTGAAGGCGGTGATGGACAGCCGCGATGCCGTGGTGGTCGCCGGCCTGCCGCTGGCGGAGGCCTTCTTCAGGGCGCTCGATCCCGGTTGCCGGATCGAGACCTTGGTGGGCGAAGGCCAGGCGGTGCCGGCCGGCGCGGACCTGATGCGCATCGAGGGCAATGCCCGCGCGCTGCTCACCGCCGAACGCTCGGCCCTCAACACGGTGCAGCATCTGACCGGCATCGCCACCATGACCCGCGCCTATGTCGATGCGATTGCCGGCACCGGCGCCGTGCTGCTCGACACGAGGAAGACGTTGCCGGGCCTGAGGGCGCTCGAGAAATATGCGACCCGGATGGGCGGCGCGACCAACCACCGCATGCGGCTGGATGACGGCGTGATGATCAAGGACAATCACATCGCGGTGGCCGGAGGTGTCGAACCGGCCGTGCGCGCCGCCAAGGCGGCCGGCCTTCAGGGCATCGTGGTGGAGGTGGACCGCATCGACCAGATCGAGCCCGCCATCCAGGCCGGGGCCGATCGCCTGCTGCTTGACAACATGGACGTGCCGACCCTGAAGGCCGCTGTGGCGCTGGTGGCGGGCCGTGTGCCCACCGAGGCTTCGGGTGGCGTGCGGCTCGACACGATCCGCGCCATTGCCGAAACTGGTGTCACCTACATCAGCGTCGGCCGCATCACCCAGAGCGCGCCCGCCGCCGACGTTGGTCTGGATTTCGACTGACGTCGAAGGGGGCCTGGATTTCGCCTGACGTCGAAGGGCGGCCTGGATTTCGCCTGACGCCTCAGAGCAGTGTGCGGATCAGTTTCAGGTTGCGACTGTTCGAACGATAGAAAAAGTCGAACAGGTCGCCGGCCACCGGCACGCTGCCGAGCGCTGCATCGATGCCAACATTTCCCAGCATGCGCAGCAGCATGAACCGCGACGCGCCAAGGTTGCGGGCTTCCCACACCAGGTAAAGGCCCATCGCGGCCATCGCGGCGTCGCCAATGCCCGGCACCAGGCCGATCAACGCATCGGCGCCGATCCGCCGCCCAAGGCCGGGAATGCGGATGGCGCCTTCCAGAAGAAACGCCAGCCGCTCGATGCGCGCGCGGGCATCAAGGGCAGAGGTGCGGGGCAGGGCAAGCACAGCGGTCATTGCGCTGAATCTGGCCCCGGCCGTCGTCAATTCAAGTGGCGCCTCGAAATCTGGGCCTATTTCTTGCCGAACATGCCCATGAGGTCGTTGATCGGATTGCCATCACCATCACGGTCCAGCATGCCCGAGACTTGGCCCAGCACGCCATCCGCGCCGCCCTGGCCACCGCCCAATCCGGCCATAAGCTGGCCAAGCACGCCATCCTGCTGCCCGCCAGCGCCTTTCACCGCCGCGAGCAGTTGCGGCAGAAGGGCCGCCAGCGCTCCGGCGTCAAGTCCGGTCTTGCTCGCCACATCGGCCAGCGCGTCGGCGTTCGCGGTAGCCGGATCGGCGATCTGCGGCAACAATTGCCCCAGCGCCGCCTGGGCCTGCCCGGCGTCCAGCCCGAACTGGCTGGCCAATGCGCCGACATCCACCTTGCCGCCGGCCTGTCCCAGCAGATCATCAAGCATACCCATCACCTGTCTCCCACCTTCTTGAGTCCCAAGACAGCATGGCCATGTGACAGGCGCGTGGCAATCGCGATCAGCGTTCGCCGGCCATCATCGCAGGCAGCGCCGCTTCGTGCGCCCGCTTCAGATCGGCCAGTTTCAGCGCCGTGCCATTGAGCACCAGCGAATCGCCGCCCACGGTGCCGATGCGGGTGGCCCCCTCCAGCGACACGCCGGCCGGCGCAGTCACGAGATAGCGGCCCTGGTCTTCCCCGAAGGCCGCGGCGGCATTCAGCGCCACGTCAACCGTTGCGCCCAGTCCGCCAGCCAGCGCCATTTCTGCCAGCGCCACTGCCAGTCCGCCATCCGAGAGATCGTGCACGGCCGTGGCCTGCCCGAACATGATGAGCGCAGCCACCAGATCGCCGTTCGCGCGCTCACGGGCCAGGTCCACCGGCGGCGGCGGGCCGTCTTCGCGGCCATGGCATTCGCGCAGCCACAACGACTGGCCGAGGTGAGTGCCCAGCGCGTCCCTGGCGCCGCCGATCAGCCAGATCACGTCACCCTCGGCCTTGAAGGCCAGATCCATCTGCCGGCCATAATCGGCCAGCAGGCCGACGCCGCCGATCGCCGGGGTGGGCAGGATGGCGTTGCCGCCGCCTGTCGCCTTGCTTTCGTTGTAGAGCGAGACGTTGCCCGAGACGACCGGATAGTCGAGCGCCCGGCACGCTTCCGCCATGCCCTCGATGCAGCCCACCAGCTGGCCCATGATGACCGGGTTCTGGGGGCTGGCGAAGTTCAGGCAGTTGGTGATGGCCAGCGGCTTGCCGCCCACGGCGATGATGTTGCGCCAGGTCTCGGCGACGGCCTGCTTGCCGCCCTCGTGCGGATCGGCAAAGCAGTAACGCGGTGTGCAATCGGTGGCGATGGCCAGCGCCTTCCTTGAGCCGTGCACGCGCACCACCGCGGCATCGCCACCGGGACGCTGCAACGTGTCGGCACCGACCATGTGGTCATACTGTTCCCAGATCCAGCGGCGCGAGCACAGGTCCGCGCTGCCCATCAGGCGCATGAGATCGGCGGCGATGTTGGCGCTCTCCGGCACATCGGCCAGGGGCGCGCGCTTGGGCGACGGCACATGCGGCCGGTCATATTTCGGTGCCGCATCGGCCAGCGGGTCAAGCGGGATGCGACCGACCACTTCTCCGTGGAAGGTCATGGTCAGGTCGCCGCCTTCGACGACTTCGCCGATCACCGCGAAATCCAGTTCCCACTTGCGAAAAATGGCTTCGGCAAAGGCTTCCCGGCCCGGCTTCAGCACCATGAGCATGCGCTCCTGGCTTTCCGACAGCATCATCTCATAGGGCGTCATGCCGGTCTCGCGGCACGGCACCTTGTCGAGATCGAGACGGATGCCGACGCCGCCCTTCGACGCCATTTCGACCGATGAACTGGTCAGGCCGGCCGCGCCCATGTCCTGGATGGCCACGATCGCGTCCGATGCCATCAGCTCCAGGCAGGCCTCGATCAGCAGTTTCTCGGTGAACGGGTCGCCCACCTGCACGGTCGGGCGCTTTTCCTCGCTGTTCTCGTCGAACTCGGCCGATGCCATGGTGGCGCCGTGGATGCCGTCGCGCCCCGTCTTGGAGCCGACATAGACGACCGGATTGCCCACGCCCGCAGCCGCCGAATAGAAGATCCTGTCTGCCTTCGCGAGGCCCACCGTCATCGCGTTGACGATGATGTTGCCGTTGTAGCTGGGGTGGAAGATCGTCTCCCCACCCACCGTCGGCACGCCCACGCAATTGCCATAGCCGCCGATGCCGGCCACCACGCCCTTGACCAGGTGGCGCATCCGGGGCGCGTCGATATTCCCAAAGCGCAGCGCATTCATGTTGGCAATGGGCCGCGCGCCCATGGTGAACACGTCGCGCAGGATGCCGCCCACGCCGGTCGCGGCGCCCTGGTAGGGCTCGATATAGCTGGGGTGGTTGTGGCTCTCCATCTTGAAGATGGCAGCGTCGCCGTCACCGATATCGATCACGCCGGCATTCTCGCCCGGGCCCTGGATCACCCAGGGGGCCTTGGTCGGCAGCTTGGCCAGATGCAGGCGGGACGACTTGTAGCTGCAATGTTCCGACCACATCACCGAGAAGATGCCCAGTTCCAGCAGGTTCGGCTCGCGGCCCATTGCAGCAAGCACGCGCTCATATTCCTCGGGCGTCAGGCCATGGGCGGCAACGATGTCGGGCGTGATCTGGCTCATGGCGCCGCGCATAGCGGGCAGCCGCGCATTTGTCATGCGGCCATGGCATGATTTGCCCATGGCAAGGCAGATGCCCCCGCCTTGCCGGCAAAGGGGAGGCCAAGATGAGCGAGCACGACAGCGAAATCCGCGCCATCGCCAATGATGTGGTGGCGCTGGCCAGGGCCGGCGACTTCGATGCCATCGGCGCGAAATACTGGGACGATGATGTCGTCTCCATCGAATCGGGCGATGGCCCGATGGCGGTGACCGATGGTATCGAGGCGGTGCGCGGCAAGTCCGAATGGTGGAATGGCGCCCACGACATCCACGGTGTGACGGTGGAAGGCCCGTGGCTGAACGGCGATCAGTTCAGCGTGCGCTTCACCATGGACGTAACGGTGAAGGCAAGCGGCGAGCGCATCCAGATGGACGAGATCGCCCTTTATACGGTCGATGACGGCAAGATCATCGAGGAGCGATTCTTCTATTGAATCCGGCACGGTGCTTCCGCTGCCCGCCCGTCCCCGCTATGACGCAGTGCAGCGGTGGGTGAAGGGCAGCAATGGCACGCAGGCGGGCAGACGGGAAGAAGACGCAGATCGTCGTTGTCGGCGGCGGCGCCGGCGGGCTTGAGCTGGTCACCAAGCTCGGCGGGCATTTTCCGCGCGCCGATTTCGACATCATCCTGGTTGATCGCAACCCCACCCACATCTGGAAGCCGTTGCTGCACGAGGTGGCCTCGGGCAGCCTCGATGCCAATCTCGACGAGGTCGGCTATCGCAGCCATGCCTTCCGCTGGGGTTATCGCTATTTCGATGGCGCCCTGGAAGCGATCGACCGCGAGGCCAAGCAGATCGTGATTGCGCCCATCCGCGACGAGGATGGCAGCGAAGTGATCGGCCGCCACCGCATCCGCTATGACTATCTGGTGCTCGCGGTGGGCAGCGTGTCGAACGATTTCGGCATCACCGGCATCAAGGACAATTGCCTCAGCCTCGAAAGTCGCGCCGATGCGGACCGGTTCCGGCGCCGCCTCCTGAACCAGTGCCTGCGCGTGTCGCGCCAGATGATGTTCGATCCGGCCAGCGATGCCTCCGTCAAGGTGGTGATCGTGGGCGGCGGGGCCACCGGGGTGGAACTTGCGGCCGAGCTTTTTTCCTCGGCCGACGCGCTGGGCTATTACGGCCTCGAGGTGTTCGACCGCAACCGGCTGGAGGTCACGCTGCTGGAAGCTGGCCCGCGCATCCTGCCGATGCTGCCCGAAAAGCTGGCCGGCGCTGCGCAGGAGGAACTCCAGAACCTCGGCGTCAAGGTGCTGGCGAACACGCAGGTGATCGAAGCCACACCGGACGCCATATTGACCAGGGACGGCCAGACCATCCCGGCCGATATCAAGGTGTGGGCGGCCGGTGTGCGCGGCGCCGATTTCCTGCACGAGATCGGTGGGCTGGAAACCACCCGCACCAACCAGCTGCTGGTGAGGGACACGCTGCAGACAACGCGGGACGACGACATCTTCGCCATCGGTGACTGTGCCAGCTACACGCCGCCTGGCCACACCCGCCCGATCCCGCCGCGCGCCCAGGCCGCCCACCAGATGGCGGACACGGTGTTCAGCAACATCAAGGCACTGCTGGCCAGCAAGCCACTGAAACCCTTCGTCTATCAGGACAAGGGGGCGCTGGTGAACCTGGCCCGCTATTCCACCGTGGGCAGCCTGATGGGCAATCTGGTGGGCGGCAAGATGGCCATCGAAGGGCGGCTGGCGCGCTTTGTCTACACCTCGCTCTACCGCATGCACCTGATTGCCATCCACGGCTGGTTCAAGGGCCTGTTCCTGCTGCTGGTCGGCCATGTGAACCAGGTGGTGCGGCCCAAGCTGAAGCTGCACTAGTCGCAGCCGGGCGAACGGATTGGGCGCAGCGCAATCCGTCGACTCCGGCAAGACCGGCCGGCGGGATCGGCCAAAACGGCTGAGGCAGCCGTCGCCCGTCCCTTGATCCAGATCAACGCCGTCGCCCGTCCAGCGGCCCTACAAGGCGCTCATGCCGACCTTTCATCCCGATCTCGCCGCGCTGCCGGTGCCGCGCTACACCAGCTATCCCACCGCCGCGCAGTTTCACGATGGCGTGGGCGCGGCCGATCAGGCCCGCGCGCTGGCCGCAGTTCCGCCTGGCAGCCCGGTGTCGCTCTATCTCCACATCCCCTTTTGCCGGCAGATCTGCTGGTATTGCGGCTGCAACACCGGCGTGGCAGCCAGCGACCGGTTGCGCCGTTATGAAAAGGCGCTGCTGCATGAAATCGCCACGGTTGCCAGCCTGATGCGCGGGCAGGTGGTGGCAGTGAACTTCGGCGGCGGCAGCCCAAACGCGCTGGCTGCACCGGTGCTGGCCCGCATCACTGCCGAATTCCGCCGCCAGTTTGCCGTGGCGGATGACTGCGAGATCGCCATGGAGCTTGATCCGCGCGCTTGTCGGGTGGGCGATGCCGAGCAATTGGCTGCGGCAGGTGTGAATCGCATCAGCCTGGGCGTGCAGACCTTCGCGCCGCATGTGCAGAAGCTGATCAACCGCATCCAGCCGCTTGAGATGATCGCCGATACCGTGGCGCAATTCCGCGCCGCCGGCATCAGCGCCATCAATTTCGACCTCATGTATGGCCTCCCTGGCCAGAGCGTCGTCGATCTCACCGAGACCATCGATCAGGCTGTCGCCTTGCAGCCAGATCGCGTCGCAGTGTTTGGCTATGCCCACATGCCCACGGTCATTGCCCGGCAGCGGATGATCTCCGTGTCCGATCTGCCCGGCCCGGCGGCGCGCTTTGCGATGAGCGCCAGGGCGCACCGGCTGTTCACGGCGGCTGGCTATGCTGCGATCGGCTTCGATCACTTTGCCCGGCCGCACGACAGCCTGGCCGTGGCCGCGCGGGCCCATCGCCTGATCCGCAACTTCCAGGGCTATGCCACTCAGGCGGGCAGCGCGCTGGTAGGATTGGGTGCGACTGCCATCAGCCAGTTCCCCGGCCTGATCGTCCAGAATGAGAAGCATCTGGGCAGCTGGGAAGCTGCCGCCAATGCCGGGCAGCTCACCGGCACGCGCGGGGTGGCGGTGAACGCGGACGACGCGCAGCGCGCCCAGGTGATCGAGCGCCTGCTCTGCGATGGGGTCGTGGACGTGCCGGACCCACTGGCCGACGCAATCCCCCGCCTGGCCGGCCATGCGCAGCGCGGGCTGGTCCGGATGACCGGCCGGCAGGTGGCCCTCACCCCCGATGGCTGGCCCTATGCCCGACTCATCGCCTCGGCCTTCGATGCCCATCTGAAGGCGCCTGAGCGCCACGCCAAGGCGGTGTGACCCTTCATTCGTGAAACTCCGCCAGCTCCGGGATGCGGGTGAAGGCAATCGCCGGCCCGCGCGAGCGGCTAGCGCCATTGTCATCATGGCCAAGAGTGACGGCATCGCGGCCGAAGCGCTCGTTGACCTTGTCCATCGCCTTGCTCAGCGCCAGGCGGCGTGCGTCTGTCTGCGCACATAGAAGGGCGCTGCCATCGAACAGATCGGCCTGCGCAGCATCGGCGGGCGTCAGATCGGCCAGCACCACACCCACCTGCAGCAGGCGCGCATGGCCGAATTCGCGCCCCATGCGCGCCCACAGGGCTTCCATCGCTTCGACCAGCGACAGCGAATCCATCACCTGCGGCAGCTTCACGCCGGCATTCCATTTCGTGCCGCGCACCTCGCCCTTCACGTGCAGCCCCAGCCAGCCGGCGCGCAAGGCCGCGCGCCTCAGGCGGGTGCCAGCCTTCATCACCAGCCGCCGCGCCACCAGCCGCGCCACCGGCAGCGGGCGCTTGTCCGGCCCCAGCACATGACTGTGCCCGATGGACTTCCTCTCGTGCGTCACCTCTGGAAGCTCGCGGCCGGCCAGCAGCCAGCGCAGTCGTGCGCCCCACACATTGCCCCAGGCGCTCCGCGCCTCGCCCGGCGTCATCGCCAGCAGCTGCGCCATGGTGACAATGCCGGCCGCCGCCAGCCGGCGCTCCATCGCCCGGCCCACCCCCGGAATGTCCGACAGCGGCAGCGCCGCCAGCCGCGCTTCACGCACATCGTCGGTCAGGATGGTGAGGCCGTTGGGCTTCTGCATGTCGGCCGCCATCTTGGCCAGCAGCCGGTTCTGCGCCACGCCGATCGAGGCGGTCAGGCATTCGCCCACGTTCGCCACCAGCCCCGCCTTGATGCGCGCCGCCAGTGCCGTGGCGGCGGCCACGCTGTTCTCATTGTCCATCAACCGGCAGGCCACCTCGTCGATGGAGCAGACCGCGGTCACCGGCACATGGCGCTCCACCTCGGCGATGATGCGATGATGAAACCGCACATATTCGTCGTGCCGGCCGGGCACCACCACCAGCTCCCGGCACATCGCCCTGGCTTCGCCGATCTTCGTGCCGGTGCGGATACCGAAGGCCTTGGCCTCGTAGCTGGCGGCAATCGCACTGGTGCTGTCGGTCATCACCGGCGCCACCACCACCGGCCGGCCGCGCAGGGCCGGATTCAGCTGCTGCTCGACGCTGGCGAAATAGCTGTTGAGGTCGAGATACAGCCAGCGGAGAGGCAGCGAATCAGCCATGGCCGCAGCCTAGCACGAATAGAACATAAACAGAACAAGCTTGGCTGCGTCATTGGGCGGCTTTCGCAGGCCGCGCCCATCGCTATGGTGCGCGGCCATGAACCCGTCCACGCCCGATCCGATCCTTGCCGAGGCCGCTGCGCACGAACCGCCAGGCATTCGTGCCGTATCGGCCGATGCCATCACCGGCCGCCAGCTGCGCTATTATGATCTGGCAATGGCAGCCTTCGCCATCATCCTCATCTGCTCCAACATGATCGGCGCGGCCAAGCCGGCGCAGGTGGAGCTGCCATGGTGGGGCACGGTCACCTTCGGGGCCGGCATATTGTTCTTCCCGCTGTCCTATGTGCTGGGCGATGTGCTCACCGAGGTCTATGGCTATGCCCGCGCCCGCCGCGTGGTGTGGGTGGGCTTTGCCGCCTCGGTCTTTGCCGCCACCATGAGCTTCGTGGTCGTCGCACTGCCGCCCGATCCCACCTGGAAGGGCCAGGCGGCGCTGGCCGAGGTGTTTGGCCAGGTGCCGCGGATCTTCCTTGCCTCCATCCTCGCCTTCTGGGCCGGTGAGATCGCCAACGCCTTCGTGCTGGCCCGCATGAAGCTCTTGACCGGCGGCCGCCTGCTGTGGACCCGCACTATCGGCTCCACGGTGGTGGGCCAGGGTGTCGACACGCTGATCTTCTACCCGCTCGCCTTCTGGGGCCTGTGGGAGCCGGCGCTCGTCTTCAGCGTCATGGCCACCAACTATGCGCTCAAAGTGCTTTGGGAAGCGCTGTTGACGCCCGTCACCTACAAGGTCGTGGCCTGGTTCAAGGCAGCAGAGGGCCTCGACGTGTTCGACACCGAAACCGACTTCACGCCGTTCAAGACGCGGGTCTAGGGTCAGGACCCATGAATCCCATGCCCCGGCACGGCCCGGAGAAGCTTGGCACGAATGAGTGAGCGCAGCGGGCAATGACGGGGCATGGGATTCATGGGTCCTGACCCTAGAGCGCCACGCGCAGCAGGTCCCGCCCCACGATCACCTCGCCGGCAAAGGCCTGTTTCGCAGCGCCCGCCCAGTCTGCATCGGTCACGCTGGCATCGCCGCCCGGCACGAAATGGGTGAGCACCAACCGCTTCACGCCCGCTGCCGCGGCAATCTCGCCGGCCTGGTTCGCCGTGGTGTGACTGGCCAGCAGATGCTGGCGCAGCGTCGGTGCGTTGCTCCCGTTCGCGATCAGCCGGTCGAGCGCGGGCAGATACATCACCTCCTGTACCAGCACATCGGCGCCTTTCGCCAGCGCGATCAGCGCCGGGTTGGGTGCGGTGTCGCCGCTGTAGACCACGGACGTGCCGGCCCAGTCGAAGCGGAAGGCGAAACTGTCGGTCAGCGGCGGGTGGGCCACGCGGGCGGCGGTGACGGTGAGGCCGCCCGCCGCCAGCAGCACGCCGGGCTGCACCTCGCGCACCGACAGCAGCTTGCGCAAATCGGGCCGGCCCTCGTCGGCAACGCGCGTCTCTATGTCCACCCTGGCAAAGCGCAGCCAGTCCCGCCCCATCCGTGCCATGCCCGGTGGGCCATGCACCGTCACCTGCGTGGTGAGCGCCCCGCTCCACGCCAGCCAGGGCAGGACGAAGGCATCGGCGACATGATCGCTGTGCAGATGGCTGATCCAGACATGGCTCAAAGCCTTCAGCGGCAACCCGGCCAGCGCCGCCTGCCGCGCCACGCCATTGCCGGCATCAAGCATGTGGAGTTGCCCGCCGATCACCAGCGCGGCAGCCGGAGCCGCGCGCAGGGCTTTCGGGGTCGGTCCGCCGCCCGTGCCGAGCAACACGAGTTGATCGGGCAATGTCTGCGCACGCAGCGCGTGCGACCACAGCGCGGCGGCGCCCGCCGTCATGATGAGTTGGCGGCGCGTTGGCATTGTCCATCCCCCCGCTGCGCAGGCTGGACCCGTACCGACCCGCTGACAAGCAAAACCTGCGCAGTAGCTGGGCAGACGCTTGAAACGCCGGCTGCGGCACCCGATGTACCGGTCGGTCAAAAAGATTACCTGATTGTCATGTTTGGAGATCGCCAATGATTAACCGGTTGTTGTCCAGCCTCGTGCTGTTGATGGCTCCCGCTGCCGCAGCGGCGGCCTGCCCGCCGTTGAAGCTGCCGCCAGCCGGGGCGAAGCGGGCCCAGGTGGTCGCGGCTGTCATGCCCGCGGTGGTGCAGGTGCTGGCGCGCGTCGGATCGGAACAGGGCGAAAGCTATGAGGAGGTGCTGGGCGATGCCATGCGCCAGACCTTGTCGAGCAGCAAACAGTCGCATGGCAGCGGGTTCATCGTTTCCGGCGACGGACTGATCGTCACCAACGAGCATGTTGTGTCGGGCGCCGCCCAGATCAGCGTCAAGCTTGCCGATGGCAGCGTCCGCGGCGCGACGCTGGTGGGCAGTGACGAACGAACCGATATCGCCCTGTTGCGGATCGAGGCGCTGGCGCGCTGTTATCCGGCCCTGACCTGGGGCAACAGCGACAATGTCGTGGCCGGCGAGGACGTTACGGCCGTGGGTTCTCCCTTCGGATTGGGTGGCTCGGTTTCGGCCGGCATTGTCTCCGGGCGCGGCCGGTCGCTCAGCACCGGCAGCTTTCATGATTTCCTGCAGATCGATGCTGCCATCAACCAGGGCAACAGTGGCGGGCCCCTGCTTGATGCGGCCGGGCGGGTGATCGGCATCAACACGGCGATCCTGTCGCCGGCAGGCGGCAATATCGGGATCGGGTTTTCCGTGCCCTCCAGCATGGCACAGCGGGTGATTGCCGAACTGGCCGCGCGCGGCCGGATCGCACGCACCGAGCTGGGCCTTGGCGTTCAGGATCTGAGCGGAGATGCAGCCGAAGCGCTGGGGCTGCCAGCGCCGCGCGGTGTGCTGGTGACCGACGTGCAGCAGGCCGGGGCGGGCCAGCGCGCCGGCATCCTGGTGGCCGATGTCATCACCGCTGTCGGTGGCCGACCGGTTGAAAGCATGGGCGCGCTGTCGGCCGAAGTCGTCACCTTCGAACCGCAGGCGCCCGTACCGCTGACCATCTGGCGCAGTGGCCGCCAGCTTGCGATCACGTTGACACCTGACGAAAAGCCTGATGCCACCCGGCGAGCAGCGCAGTTGACAGCGGCTGCCGAGCCGGGCTCGCTGATTTCGATCGCCGGGCTGCAACTGGCCGGCACCACGGACGCGCTGAACGAACTGGCCGGGCAGGGTGGCGTTCTTGGTGGGCTGATCGTGGTGGCGGTGGCTCCCGGCAGCCCTGCTGAATCGCGTGGCATTGCCATTGGTGACATCATCACCGGCATCTCTGGCCAGCCGCTGGCATCGACGGTCCAGTTCACCGACGCCGTCGAAGCCGCGCGCGCGGCTGGCCGGCGCAACATCCTGGTTACCCTGAAGCATGGCAGGGACAGCGCGTGGATGGCCCTGCCGGTCGGCGGTGGCGGCTGACCCGGCGGCGCCGTCAGGCCAGCGCCATCATCGCCGCTTCGAACAGGCGGCGGCCATCGGTGCCGCCCTGTTCGGGTTCGATCAGCCGTTCCGGGTGGGGCATCATGCCCAGCACGTTGCCGGCGTCCGACAAGATGCCGGCGATGTCGCGCGCCGAGCCGTTCACAGGCTCGGCGTAGCGGAAGGCAATGCGGCCTTCGCCTTCGAGGCGGTCGAGCGTGGTGGCATCGGCGGTATAGTTGCCGTCGTGGTGGGCGACCGGGATCGTCACCTGTTCACCGGCGGCGTAACGGCTGGTGAAGATCGACTGGCTGGTCTCCACCGTCAATGTCACGTCGCGGCAGACGAAATCGAGGCCGGCGTTGCGCATCAGGGCGCCGGGCAGCAGGCCGGCTTCGGTGAGCACCTGGAAGCCGTTGCAGATGCCAAGAACGGCGCGGCCCTGGCCGGCGGCCTTGATGACCGCCTGCATGACGGGCGAGCGCGCGGCCATCGCGCCGGAGCGCAGATAGTCGCCATAGGAAAAGCCGCCGGGGATGCCGATGAAATCGAGGCCCTCGGGAAGATCGGTCTCGCGGTGCCAGATCATCGCCGGGGCGCGGCCCGTCACCTTGGTGATGGCGTCGGCCAGATCACGGTCGCAGTTGGACCCTGGAAAGACGATGACGGCGGCCTTCACGGCATGTCGATCCGGAAATTCTCGATCACCGTGTTGGCGAGCAACTGCTTCGCCATCGCCTCGACCGTTTCGCGGGTCGTGCCGTCGGCGACATCAAGCTCGATGATCTTGCCGACGCGGGCGCCTTCCACCCCACCGAAGCCCAGGCCCTTCAGGGCTGACTCGATGGCCCGGCCCTGCGGGTCGAGCACGCCGTTCTTGAGGGTGACGGTAACGGTGATTTTCATGGGCGCGGCCATAGGCTGAACCGCCCGCTGGCGCAAGCATTGCTGCTGGCATTGCTGCTGGCGGTCAACCCAGCAGATAGACGGCCGCCGCCCCCAGGCCAGCGGTGAGCAGCAGCCACGGTGTCGACCAGCCGGTGGCCGTGCGTTCCGGCAGCGGCGGCAACGGCGGCTGCGGCGGTGCGGCGCCGGGCATCGGGTTCTCTGCCACCCATTGCCGGAAGATGCGCGGCAGCTGGCGCAGGGCGCGGGCGTTGAGCACGAGCGCATCGGCGATCACCGCTTCCGGGCCCATCTCGTCACGCACCCAGTCACGCACATAGGGTTCGGCCACCTCCCACATGTTGACATCGGGATCGATGGTGAGCGCAACGCCCTCCACCATCACCATGGTCTTCTGCAGCAGCAGCAGGTGCGGCTGCACCGGCATGTCGAAGCTGCGGGTGATGGCGAACAGGCCTTCCAGCAGATCGGTGATCGAGATCTCGCGGGCCTGGCGCCCCCGGATCGGCTCGCCCACGGCTCTGAGCGCGGTGGCGAAGGCCGCCGGATTGTGGTGCGGCGGCACATAGCCGGCCTCGAAATGGATCTCGGCGACGCGGGCGTAGTTACCGGTGACGAGCCCGTGCAGGATTTCCGCCAGATAGAGCCGGGCCCGGCGGTTGATGCGGCCCATGATGCCGAAGTCGATGACTCCGATGCGGGCATGGTCACAGTCTTCCCCGGGCGGGATCAGGAACAGATTGCCCTGGTGGAGATCGGCATGGAAAAAGCCCTTGGCGATGGCCTGGGCAAGAAAGCCGTTGACCAGCACGCGGGCGAGATGCGGCCGGTCGATGTCGAGACCGGCGATGGCGGCATTGTTGGACAGTTTCACCCCGTCGATCCAGTCGATCACGAGGCAACGGCGGGTGGAGCGTTGCCAATCCACCCTGGGCACCACGAAATCGGGTTCGCCGGCAAGGATCTCGGCCAGTTCGGACGCGTTGGCGGCCTCACGCCTGAGGTCGAGCTCGGCTTCGATCCAGCTCTTGAAGGTGGCGATCACGGCGCGCGGCCGCAGGCGGGCGAACTCGCCGCCCAGCGTTTCGAGATGGGCGGCGCCCCATTCATAGGTGGCCAGCGCCGCCGCCACCTCCGCCTCGATGCCGGGACGCAGCAGCTTGATGGCCACGGCGCGGCCATCGCTGGTCACGCCCTTGTGGACCTGGGCAATGGAGGCCGCGCCAACGGCCTCTGGCGCGATCGACTGGAACAGGCGCGTCCAGTCGCCGCCGCACGCCGCATTGAGCTGCGGTTCGACCGCGCTGAACGGCACTGGCGGCAGGGCATCCTGCAGGCGCGCCAGATCGGCGGCGGCTTCCACGCCGATCAGGTCAGGCCTTGTGGCCAGTGCCTGGCCCAGCTTGATGGCGGCAGGGCCAACCGCGGCGAGGCCAGCGGCGAAGTCAGGGGTGCGCGGCGCGTCCGTCCCAAAGCGCGCCAGTTTTGCCACAAACCGGACACCGAACGGCAGCCGCGCGTCTTCGAACGGACGCAGGGCGCCGTGGCGCGCCATCCGCCGGCCCCAAACGAGGAGCCGCCAGAGATGCACCGCTGCGATCAAGTCAGACCTTCCAGCCCGAATGGATGGCCACGGCGCCGCCCAGGATGGGCCGCACCTTTACCTGGGTGAAGCCGGCCGCTTCGATCATCCGGGCGAACTCCGGCATCTTGGGAAAGCGGCGAATGGATTCAATCAGATAGCGATAGGAATCGGCATCCTTGGCCACAAGTTCGCCGATCTTGGGCACCAGCTTTTCCGAATAGACATCATAGACGTCGGAGAACCCGGGCCATGTGGTGGTGGAGAATTCCAGGCAGAAGAACCGCCCGCCAAAGCGCAGCACCCGATGCGCTTCCTTGAGGGCGGCCGGAATGTCCGTCACGTTCCGGATGCCAAAGGCGATCGTGTAGGCATCGAAGCAACGGTCTGGAAAACTTAAGCTTTCGGCATTTTCTTCGCGCCAGATCAGGCTGGTGAGCCCGCGCTCGGCCGCGCGTTCCATGCCCACTTCCAGCATCGCCGGGTTGATGTCGGCCACCGTTACGTTCGCCCCCGACGCAGCCAGTCGGAAGGCGATGTCGCCGGTGCCGCCGGCCATGTCGAGGATATCCTCACCGGCCCTGGGCTTCACCAGGCGGACAAAATCATCCTTCCACACCCGGTGCATGCCGGCCGACATGAGATCATTCATGATGTCGTAGCGCTTGGCGACGGACCGGAACACCTCGCCCACGCGGCGGGTCTTTTCCTCCGGGGCCACTTGTTCATAGCCGAAGCTGACGGTCTCGCTCATCACCTGTCCTTTTCGCGCTGCGGCTTAGCCGAGGCTTGGCGGCCATGCAAACGCCGCCTATGTCGCGGCCATGCCTGAACTTCCCGAGGTTGAAACGGTGATGCGCGGCCTCGCCCCGGTGTGGGCGGGCCAGCGTTTCACGCGTGTTGTGGCCAACCGCCCGGACCTGCGCCGGCCGCTGCCGGAAGCGCTTGGGCAAAGGCTAACCGGCGCCACCGTGACGCGCCTGGGCCGCCGGGCAAAATATGGCCTGGTGGAAACCGATCGCGGCGACACGCTGATCATCCATCTCGGCATGTCGGGGCGGATGCGGGTCGATCCCGACGGGCTGGGCAAACATGATCATGTCGTGTTCGAAACCGGCAATGGCCGCACCGTGGCCTTCAATGACGCCCGCCGCTTTGGCAGCCTTGATCTGGTGCCAACGGTCCAAGTGGAATCCCACCCGCTGATTTCCGGCCTTGGCCCGGAGCCGTTGGGCGCGGACTATGGACTCCCACTGCTGGCGGCGATCTTTGCTGACCGGCTGGCACCGGCGAAAGCCATTCTGCTCGATCAGCGGCTGATTGCCGGGTTGGGTAACATATATGTGTGCGAGGCGCTGTTCCGGTCCGGCATCCATCCTGAAACGCCCGGCCACCGGGTCACAGCCAGGCAACTCGAAAGGCTGGCACCGGCCATTCCGGCCGTCCTCATGGAAGCGATTGCCGCTGGCGGCTCCACCTTGCGCGATCACGCCGCGCCCGATGGTACGCTAGGCTATTTCCAGAAGGATTTTGCCGTCTATGGCCGGGAAGGAGAGGCCTGCCCCGCCTGCGGCGCAGAGGTGAACCGGATCGTGCAATCCGGCCGTTCGAGTTTCTTCTGCCCATCGTGCCAGCCCAGACCAAGGTCGCGCCGAAGGACTTGACCGCGCCGCGCCCCTCGCTTAAGGCGACCACCTTCCGGCGCGGCCCCTGCGGGTCGGCGCTTATTCCAGTTCGACCAGATTTGCAGGACAAACATGGCCAATACGCCCCAGGCTGAAAAGCGCATCCGCCGCAACGAACGCCGCGCCGCCGTCAACAAGGCCCGCGTCAGCCGTATCCGCACCTTCGTCAAGAAGGTTGAAGCCAGCCTGGCTGCCGGTGACGCTGCGGCTGCTGCCGAAGCGCTGAAGGCGGCGCAGCCGGAAATGATGCGCGGTGTGTCGAAGGGCGTGCTGCACAAGAACACGGTGGCCCGCAAGATCAGCCGCCTGACCAGCCGCGTGAAGGCACTGGCCACCGCCTGATCGGCCGCACCGCGACGAACCGAACAGGGGCGTGTCCTGGCGGACAGGCCCCTTTTCTCTGCCTCTCTTCGGCCTCTGATTCGCCCGCGCATTCGGTCATCGATCCGGACCGATTCGCGATTCGGCTCGGCGTTTGGGGCCGGCTGGAGGATCAGAAGTAGAACACGGGTCTCCAGACGCGTTTCTGCGATTGCAGCGGCGACGATCTCAGCGGGCCCTCTCGTTAACGGCAGGTCATCAAAGCGTCATTGCTTTGACACAAAAAATCCAAGGACTTGGAAGCGGTTGCGGCGCGGCAGAATCGCTTGGCCCCCTGCGATTCGTGGCGATTTTCCAGAGACTTGTGCGCCAGCCCAAGGAAGCCGCCGCAGAGTGCTGTCAACCTTTTTATTTGGCCGTGGACCCAATTTGCGCGCTTGCCCGAGCAGCCTCGGGTTGCTTATTTGGCTTTCGGTTTGGGCCGGCCGGTGCGAGAAGTGCCAAAGGGTCCAATCGAGATAAAGCGATGCAGGCCGGGCTTTGGTGGGGCGCGGTCGGATGCCTGCGCCCGCTGGGGGTCGGACTGGTCTGCGTCAGTGATAATCGGGTCTGGCCCCTGCGCTCGCGGGGGTCGAAGTTGGTGCCGGGGGCGGCGGAAGGGCGGAGTGCGTGTCGACGGCTGTTGCATCTGTCATTCCATCTCACGTGAAGGCGAGCCCGCGCGATCAGGCGGGGCTCTGCGAGCCGGGTGAAGCCGACATGAGCAGCTGGCAGGACAGCTGGAACCGGGTTCGCCAGTCCCTGAAGCCGGAAGCCGGCGACCATAGTTTTGAAGCTTGGCTGGCGCCGCTCACCCTCCTGGCGTGCGACAGCGAAACGGTGCGCATGGCGGCGCCGTCGGCCTTTGCTGCTGATTGGGTCAACAGCCATTATGGCGACCTTCTGCGCCGCCATTGGGCACAACAGCGGCCCGGGGTGCGCCGGGTGCTGGTGCAGACTGGGTCCGCAACCGCGGCGCCGGCGGCGCTTGCCGTACGGCCAGCCCCAGCGGCCGGTCAGCCGCTGCCCGTTGATGCTCGCTACAGTTTCGACAACTTCATTGTCGGCAAGTCGAACGAGCTGGCCTACAACGCCGCACTGGCGATGGCAGAGCCAGGGGCGCCGGGCTTCAACCCCCTTTTCCTTCACGGAACAACGGGCCTGGGCAAGACCCACCTCATGCACGCCATCGGCAATGCCTATCTGGCGCACCACCCGGACGCGCGGGTTGCCTATCTTTCGGCCGAAAAATTCATGGTGGAGTTTCTCGCCGCCCTGCGCGCCAAAGATACGATCAGCTTCAAGCAGCGACTCCGGTCTGTCGATCTGCTGATGATCGATGATGTCCAGTTCATCGCCGGCAAGGATTCGACCCAGGAAGAATTCTTCCACACGATGAACGAGATCATCGGAGCCGGAAAGCGACTGGTGATCACCGCAGATCGCAGCCCGCAGAATCTGGAAGGCATCCAGGACCGCATTCTGTCGCGGATGGCCTGGGGCCTGGTTGCCGACATCAACCCGGCTGATTACGAGTTGCGCTACAATATCCTTCACGCCAAGGTCGCTGGCCTCGCCAAGCGCGTCCACGTGCCCGACGACGTTATCGAGTTTCTGGCGCGCAAGATCACCACCAATGTGCGCGAACTGGAAGGTGCCCTCAACCGGGTCACCGCCTTTGCCCTTCTGGTGAACAAGCCGATCACGCTGGAGTTCACGCGCGAGACGTTGGCCGACATCCTGCGTGCCCAGGAAAAGAAGCTGACCATCGACGAGATCCAGCGCAAGGTGGCCGACTATTACGGCCTCAAGGTTGCTGATCTCCTTTCGGAACGCCGTGCGCGCGAGGTCGCCAGGCCACGCCAGATCGCAATGTATCTTGCCAAGAAGATGACCCCGCGCTCACTGCCCGAGATCGGTCGCCGTTTTGGCAAGCGTGATCACACCACAGTGATGCACGCGGTCAAGAAGGTGGAGCAGCTGCGCGCCCAGGATCGCGAGATCGACAGCGACGTTGCCACATTGGCACGATTGCTCGACGGCTGAGGCTTTCCAAGCCGAGACTTTCCACAAGGCGCGCATCGGCGTAACCGGGCAAGTGTGCAGCCTCTGGCCCGCTCTGGATCCTTCTGGTTCATCGTCTCCTGCGTCGCCTTTGCCTCGATGTGGGTGCTGATCCGTTATGCCGCGCGGCACCTGCACAGCTTCGAGATTGTTTTCTTTCGTAATTTCATCGGCCTCCTGTTCCTGATGCCGATGATTCTCGGCAACCCCGGGCTGATCCGGCGGGAGAAGATGCGCGTGCACCTGGGGCGCGCGACGTCGGGCTTCATTGCCACCATGGGCACCTTCTATGCGGTGGCCAATGCACCGCTGGCCGATGTGCTGGCCATCAACTACACGGCGCCACTGTTCGGTACTCTGGGTGCTGTCCTGATGCTGGGCGAACGCATCCGCATGCGCCGGATTGTGGCGCTTGCGGTGGGTTTTGCTGGCATGTTGCTGGTGCTCCGGCCCGGCACTGTGCCGCTGACGCCCGGCATCGTGGCGGCCATCGTGTCCGCGGTGACCACTGGCTATTCCATCGTTGCCATGCGCAGTCTTGTCGGTGTCGACGACGCCCGCGCGGTGGCCGCCTGGACCTTCATCCTCACCACCATCCCCAGCCTGATGGTCGCGCTGTTCGTCTGGCAGGCGCCGCCGCTGGCCGTGTGGCCGCTGCTGGTGGCGATCGGGGCGGCTGCGGCCATCGGCCAACTGACGCTGACACGCGCCTTCTCGCTTTCGGAGGCGTCAGCCGTGCTGCCGCTCGATTTCGTGCGGTTCGGCCTGGTCACGTCGGCCGGCATCGGCCTGTTCGAGGAGCGCTATGACGCGCTGACGCTGGCCGGTGGCGCGCTGATCCTCTCCTCCACCATCTACCTGGCGGTGCGCGAGGCGCAGCTGAAGCGACGGGGGCAGTCGCCGGGCTGACGCTTTGGAAAGGTTGCGAGCCTCTCGCCCGCTGCCCATAAGCGCAGCATCAGCATTTCACGGGAGGCAAGGATGAAGCTGGAAGGTTGTTCGGCCGTGGTCACGGGCGGTGCGTCGGGTCTGGGGGCGGCCACGGCGCGGCTGCTGGCCAAGCATGGCGTCAAGGTCGCCATCTTCGACATGAATGCCGAGAAGGGCGAGGCGATGGCGGCCGAGATTGGCGGCGTGTTCTGCAACGTCAACGTCACCGACGAAGCGTCCGTTGACGCCGGTTTCGCCAAGGCGCGTGCCGCCATCGGCCAGGAGCGCATCCTGATCAACTGCGCCGGCACCGGCAATGCGATCAAGACCGCCAGCCGGTCCAAGGAAGATGGCAGCATCAAGCATTTCCCATTGGATGCCTTTGATCGCATCATCCAGATCAACCTCGTTGGCACGTTCCGCTGCATCGCCAAGTCGGCCGCTGGCATGCTGACCCTGCCGCCGATGGAAGATGGCGAACGCGGCGCCATCGTGAACACCGCTTCGGTCGCCGCCGAGGATGGCCAGATCGGCCAGGCCGCCTATTCGGCGTCGAAGGGCGGCGTGGTCGGCATGACCCTGCCGATTGCCCGCGATCTTTCCGGCGAAGGCATCCGCGTCAACACCATCCTGCCCGGCATCTTCAACACGCCGCTGCTGCAGGGCGCGCCGCAGCCGGTGAAGGACGCGCTGGGCGCGCAGGTGCCGTTCCCGAAGCGGCTCGGCAACCCGGAGGAATATGCCAGCCTTGCCGTCGAGATGTGCCGCAACAGCTATTTCAACGGCGAGGATGTGCGGCTGGACGGGGCGATCAGGATGGCGCCCCGCTGAGCCGGCTTGAAATCGCTGCGCTATTTCAAGACCCGGCGAAGCGCGGCCAGCGAGCGAAAAGGGCGGGGCGAACACCCCGCCCTTTTTGACCCGTCTGACAGCGCGGCTTTGCCGCGACGCCTCTGGCTGGCTTGCCCATTTTCCATTGCGGCTTTGCCGCTGGCCGCGAACCCCAACGCCCCTCATTCATCCAGCCGCAATCACCTGCACACCACCATGGGCTCATGAAGCACGCCCTCCTCCTCGCCGCCCTGCTGGCCACGCCCGCCTTCGCCCAAACCCCGCCCGCCACCATCGGCCAGCCGTTCATCCCGGCGCCCTGGTGGATGAAGGATCCGGTGATCGCGTCCATCGGCCACGTCCGCACCGAGGTGCCGGCTAACCGTGCGCGCCTTGCGGCGCGCTTTTCGGTGGTCGACAAGACGGCGGCAGAGGCGACCACCGCGGCGACCGTGAAGGCGCGGGAACTGGATGCGGCGCTGGCGGCGCTTGGCCGCGAGCGGGTGCGGCTGACCACCAGCCTGATCACGCGCCCGCTGTATGACCAGTATCGCCAGAAGGATGGCACGCTGGTGGAAAACCAGCGCGCCGACCAGATCGATGCCTATGAGGTGACGGCGGTACTGACCATCGAGGTGCGTGACACCGATGTGCTGGAGCGTGCCTATCGCCTGGCTGTGGCAGCCGGGCCTTCGGCGATCGACACGCCGGGATTCAGCCTGGAACCGGCGAACGAGCTGAAGACCTGGCTGTATGAAGCCGCGGTGAAGGACGGGGCACGACGGGCGCGGCTGGCCACGGCGGCGGCGGGCAGCCGGCTGGGCGCAGCCAGGGTGATCGATCCATCGGGCAGCGTGTGCCAGACACAGGTGCTGGCGGGCTGGCCAAGCTATGCCGCCGCGCCGCTGCCGGCCGATGTCGCCGCACCTTCTGGCATGGTGCGCGCAATGTCCGATGCGCCAGCGCCGATGGCCCCCCCGCCGTCCCCACCATCACCCGGCCTCGCCAAGCTGGCCGACGATGTGCAGGTAACGCTGCAGCCGCCGCTCTATCCGCTCACCGCCGAGGCCTGCGTGGTCTACAGTCTGCTGCCGCCGGCCTGAGCCGTGTGCCGTACACGCTCTTCGCCCCCCGGTTGACGGTGGCCAAATGACGTAATAGCTTCCGATTCGGTAAGGGGAGGAGAGGCGCAATGGCCCATAAGTTCGAAATCTACAAGGACAAGGCGGGCGAGTTTCGCGTGCGCTTCATGTACAACAGCGAGGTGATGTTCTCGACCCAGGGCTATTCGTCGAAGTCCTCGGCCGTGAACGCCATCGAGTCGATCAAGAAGAACGGCCCCGGCGCCCCGACCGTCGAGGCTGAGGGCTGATCCGAACAGCCTGTTGAGGGCAGGGGCGGTGCCGAAAGGCGCCGCCCTTCCTTTTTTGCGCTCAGGCCAGCAGCGCGTCGATCGCCTTCGCCATCTTCACATCGCGCGCCGAAAGCCCGCCGGCGTCGTGGGTGGTGAGCGCAATCTCCACCCGGTTGTAGACATTGAACCATTCCGGGTGATGGTCCTGCGCTTCGGCCAGCAGGGCGACACGGTTCATGAAGCCCCAGGCGGCGCTGAAGTCCTGAAAGCGAAGCGTGCGCTTCAGATGTTCGCCGTCCAGCTGCCAATCGGGCAGGTCTGCGGCCAGTGCGGCACGGGCAGCGGCATCCAGCTTCTCGACCATGGCGGGGTGAACTCCTATCTAGGGGCGATGCGACACGCGCCCACCCTTGCCCCGACCCTTGCCGACATCGAGCGCCTGGCACAAGCCGCGGTGGAGCGGCTGCCGCCCCTGTTCCGCCGGCATCTCGCGCACGTGATCCTGCGGGTGGAGGATTTCCCGGATGACCGGGTGATGGCGACCATGGGCCTTGAAACCCCCTTCGACATCCTCGGCCTCTACTGGGGGCGCCATGTCGGCATGAAGGGCGATGTGCCCACCGGCGCGCTGCCCGACATGATCTTCCTTTACCGCCGTCCGATCCTCGATGTCTGGGCCGATGGCGAGGATACGCTGGAAGATCTTGTCACGCATGTGCTGGTGCACGAGGTGGGGCATCATTTCGGCCTGTCCGACGATGATATCGACCGCATCGAGGCGGCGGCGAGCTAGCGCCCCCCGTTTCAGTGCCCCCCGTTTCAGCGCCCCCCCGTTTCAGTGCCCCCCCGTTTCAGTGCCCCGTGTAGCGCGGCGGGCGCTTCTCGCGGTAGCTGGCGAAGGCTTCGCGGAAATCCTGGGTCTGCGTGGCGAGATCCTGTTCACGGTCGGCCGCAGCGAAGGCGGTGGAATAATCCTCGTCGAGCGCGGTCCACACCTGCGCCTTCATCGCGGCGAGGCTGCGCGGCGCGCTGAAGGTCGCGATGTTCCGCGCATAGTCCTGCACGTGCGGCAGCAGCGCATCATCGTCGAACACGTCGTTCACCAGCCCCAACGCGCGCGCTTCGCGGCCATCGAAGCGGCGGGCGGTGTAGAGCAGGTCCATGGCCTTCGCCTGCCCGATGTGGCGGGTCAGCAACCAGGCCGCCCCCTTCTCGCCGGGCACACCGATCCGCGCGAAGGTGGCGTTGAACAGCGCCGAGACGCTGGCAAAGCGGATGTCGCAGTGGAGCGAGAGAATGAAGCCCCAGCCGAAGGCCGGGCCGTTGATCGCGGCGATGGTGGGCTTGCGGCAGGTGATCAGCACCGGCCAGCCGCCGCTGTAATAGGGGCTGAGCGCCGGGCCGATATCGTCGCCCCATTGCGGTTCGGTGTCCGGGTGGGTCTCGACGCGGCCACCGGCACCGGTGCCGATGATCGACAGGTCCAGCCCCGCGCAGAAGCTGCGTCCCGCACCGGTCACCACGATCACGCGGGCCTCGGGGTCCGCCCCGGCGCGGGCGACGGCGGCGAAGAAGCCGCTGAGCATGTCGGGCGTCAGCGCGTTCAGCTTGTCCGGCCGGTTGAGGGTGATGGTCGCCACCCCGTCGGCCAGGCTGTAGAGGACCGGATCGCCGCTCACGCCGCCAGCTTCTGCAAGCGGCCCCGGATGATCGCCTCGGCCTCGCGCACCATGCCCTCGATGAGGTCCTTGCAGGTGGGCACGTCGTGGATCAGGCCCACGACCTGGCCGCAGCTCCAGCCGCCGGCGTCCATCTGGCCGTCCTTCATGATCTTCGGATAGACGCCGGCCACTTCCTCGATGATATCCTCGAACTTCAAATCGGCGCCCTTGGTGCGTTCCTTTTCCAGCAGGCGTTCGACGGCGGCGTTGTTGAGCACGCGCTCGGTGTTCCTGAGCGGGCGCATGATGAGGCGGGTGTCAAGCTCGGTCGCATCGACCAGCGCCTGCTTCACATTGGGGTGCACGGGCGCTTCCACCGTTGCGATGAAGCGCGTGCCCATGTTGACGCCGTCGGCGCCCATGCAAAGGGCCGCCGCGAGCTGCTTGCCGTTGGCGACGCCGCCCGAGGCGACGAAGGGGATCTTCAGCTCCTCGGCGGCGCGCGGCAGCAGCACCCAGTTGCCGACATCATCCTCGCCAGGGTGGCCGCCGCACTCGAAACCGTCCACCGACACCGCATCGCAGCCGATGGCTTCGGCCTTCAGGCTGTGGCGCACGCTGGTGCACTTGTGGATCACCTTGATGCCATGCTCCTTCAGGGCGGGCAGATACTTGGCCGGGTTGTTGCCGGCGGTTTCGACGATCTTCACGCCGCCTTCGATGATCGCCTTGATGAGGCCGGGATAATCAGGCGGCGTGACGGCGGGCAGGAAGGTGAGGTTCACCCCGAACGGCTTGTCGGTCATCGTCTTGCAGCGGGCGATCTCGGCCGCCAGCCGCTCGGGCGTGCCCAGCGTGAGGCCGGTGATGATGCCAAGACCACCGGCGTTGGAGACGGCGGCGGCCATTTCGGCAAAGCCGACATAGTGCATGCCGCCCTGGATGACCGGATGCTCGATGCCGAACAGTTCGGTGATGCGCGTCTTCATCGTCTTCTCCCCAGATGGCTGTGCAGCATGGCTGGCACGGGCGACCGCGCCCTTCAATCCCGCCAAGTGACAGGGTAGGAAGATGCAATGCAAGCTGGCACCACCATCTTCGAGCATATGTCGGGCCTCGCCCGCCAGCATGCTGCCATCAACCTGGGGCAGGGTTTCCCCGATTTCGGCTGGCCCGAGGACGTGCTGGCGGCCGCGGCAGCGGCCGCGGCCCATGGCAACAACCAGTATCCGCCGATGCGCGGCCTGCCGGAACTGCGCGCCGCCGTTTCCGCCTTCTACGGGCGGCGGCAGGGGCTGGCGGTGACGCCCGAACAGGTGATCGTCACGTCGGGCGCGACCGAGGCGCTGGCGGCCAGCATCATGGCGGTGGCAGGCCCGGGGGACGAGGTGATCCTGTTCGCGCCGGCCTATGATGCCTACGCGCCGCTGGTGCGCCGGGCGGGGGCGCGGCCGGTGTTCGTCGATCTGGTGCCACCCGACTGGCAGGCGAGTGCGGCCGCCATCGCTGCTGCGATCACACCGGCCACCCGCGCCATCCTCTTGAACACGCCGCACAATCCGACCGGTGCCATCGCCGGGCCCGACATGCTGTCGGCCGTGGCGACGCTGGCCAGCGCTCACGACCTGGTCATCATCAGCGACGAGGTGTGGGAGGAGGTGCTGATCGGCGATGCGCCGCATGTCTCGCCGTTCACGCTGGCACCGGAGCGCACCATCAAGATCGGTTCGGCCGGCAAGCTGCTGGCGCTGACCGGCTGGAAGGTCGGCTGGGTGGTGGCCGAGACCGGGCTGGCCGAACGGGTGGCGCAGGTGCACCAGTATCTCACCTTCACTACCCCGCCGCCGTTGCAGGTGGCGGTGGCCTGCGGGCTTGGCCTGCCTGACGCGTGGTTTGCGGCGGCGCGGGCACGCTTCGTGGCGGCGCACAACCGCCTGGTGGCGGCGCTTGGGGCTGATGGCTGGGCGCTGCTGCCCACGCAGGGCAGCTATTTTCTTCTGGTCGATCTCTTCGCATCCGACGTGGCGATGACGGATCGCGACTTCTGCGAGGCGGCCGTGGTCCGGGCCGGAGTCGCGGCGATTCCGCTTGGCGCCTTCACGCCGCAGCAGGCGCCGACGCGCTTTGTCCGCCTGTGCTTTGCCAAGTCGGACGCTGTTCTGGACGAGGGCGCGGCGCGACTGAACCGGGCACGGCGCGGCCTGTGATGGGCCATGCGGGGGCCGATTCCCCGATCATGCTGGCCCAATCCTGTCGACTGTATTAAACAGGCAACTCACCAACGCGCTGGTCGACAGCAGCTTGGCCTGGCAAGGGAGACGACAGATGGCTGAACAGCGGTTGCGCAGCGGCGAGGTGGTCAGAACCGGCATCAGCCTTGGTTCGGCCCTGGCCATCGCCATCAGCTGGAGCGTCAACAAGTCGATCCTCTGGGCCATTCTGCACGGCGTCCTGTCGTGGTTCTACGTGGCGTATTTCGCCCTCACGCGCTGATTGACCTTGCCGGTATCGGGTCAGTCACGCCATGCCGGCTGTAAGGCGAGGCTTACAAAAAACAACAAGTAAACAGTGTATTAATCACGTATCTCAATCACTTAACTGTTCCCTGCGGGTTGGCATGCTCTTTGCATCCATAACGGCTGAAACTGATATCCGCATTGGTGGGAATGAGGAGAGTGATGATGAGCTTGAAGTCCTGGATCCTTGGCGCCGCCGCCACCGCTGCCGTTCTGGCAGCCGTGCCGGCGTCGGCCGTGCAGGTGGTGTTTGCCCAGATCGACCTGCTCGATACGCGGCGCAACTTCGTCTGGTCGCGCGTCAGCGGCGGCAACATCAACCTGGGCACGACTGCAACGTCGAATGGCGCAGCCGGTCTGCCGACGCAGGTTCTGTTCTCGCTCGTCGGCTCGTCGGAGCCGCTGTCGGTCGTGGCCAACTTCCAGCTCGCCGGCAGCTTCCTGTCCGGCCCACTTGGCACCGCGTCTGGCGCGTTCTCGCAGGCGGTCAACAACTTCAGCTTCAACATCACGGCCACCACCAGCTTCTGCTGGGTGAACCTGTGCTTCGATCCGGGCGACTCGCTGCTGTCAGGCTCGGCGCAGAACGCGGCCATTACCGGCACGCTGGGCACGCCCGGTCCGGCCAATTTCGACGGCGACACCACGGCTGGTGCCACGATCAGCTACAGTTCGCCGCTGATCACCTTTGACCCGGCCACCAATTATGCCTTCAATTTCGATCTGACCAACATCGATCGCAACCTGTCGGGTGGTGTCAACAGCACGCTCGGCTCGTTCCGTGGCCAGATCTCCGGCACCTTCTCGTCCGATCCTTCGGCCACGTTCAACGTGCCGGAGCCGGGCACCTGGGCGCTGATGATCGCTGGCATGGGCTTGGTCGGTGTCGCCCGCCGCCGCCGGGTGGTCGCTGCCTGATCGTCACCATTTCCTTACGCGAGGATGGGGAGGGGCCGCGACTGCGGCCCCTTCTTTTTTCGGGCGCGGTTCAGGCGGCGCGGCGGGCGGCCAGCACGGCAGCATAGCCGGCAAACAGCTCCGCGAAATGGGCATCGATGGTGCGGGCGTGCGGTGCTGCCGCAATGGCCGCCGCGCGCAGGGCCGGCAACTGCGGGATCGCCTCGGCAATGGTCATGGCAAGGCTGGCAGCGTCCAGTGACCGGAAGGCCAGGCCCATGCCCGGCTCCAGCTGGTCATAGGCGGCGCCCTCGTCGGGCACGATCAGGGGCAGGCCGCTCGCCCGGGCCTCTGCACAGGCGATGCCGAACGTCTCGGCCGGGGCGCCGTGCACCATCATGTCGGCGCTGGCGAGGATGCGGGCGAATTCGGCCCGGTCGCGCACCGGGGCGATGAGCTGGACGTGCGGGTTTTCCCCCACGGCCCGCACCACCGAGGCGCGGGCATGGCCATCCCCAAGGATGATCAGGCCAAGCGGCCGGCCATAGCTGGCGGCCGTCACCCCGGCGATGACCATCGGCCATTGCTTTTCCGGACTGTGCCGTCCCACGCCGATCAGCAGCGTCGCCGACGGCGGCAGGCCGCACTGCGCCAGCAGCCGCGCCCGCAGCCCCTCATCCCGGTTGGCGGGCGAGAAGACGCCGGGATCAACGCCCAGCGCGTTGTCGACAACATGGGTCAGGCCGCCGTCGCGCAGGCGCTTTGACAGGCTGGGCGCTGCCGAGATGACCTGATCATAGCGGGCATCGAGCCGGCGCAGATAGCGCCAGAACCAGTCGAAGCCGCGATCGATCGTGCGGCGCGGCAGCAGGCCATCGAGATAGCGATAGACCCAGGCCGACAGGGGCTCGGCATGCATGAACAGGGCACGCGGCGTCGTGCCGGGCCAGTCTGCCACGGCCGCTGCGCTGCCCCACGGCGAGGAACACTCGATGAAGTCGGGTTGGTGCTCGGCCAGCGCAGCCTGGATGATGCGGTCGCTGGCGAAATAGAAATAGTTGCGGTCCAGCGGGAAGCGCGGGCTCCTGATGCTGATCAGCCGCGCCGTGCCGACCTCGCGCACGCTGTCGGCGGCGCCAGGCACCACCACGGTCAACCGCACGCCATGCTGCTGTGCGACCTCCAGCTTGCGATGCGTGTAGGTGCGGATCCCGCCGCCGTCCGGTGAATAAAGTGCCGAGATGTCGACAAGGTGCATCAAGCGTCGGGCCTTGCAGGTCCGCGGTGGACCGGGCTTGGGGAACGGGGCTGGCGTTCCCTTGTCCCCATGCGTCGGCAGCGTCAAGCACGCATTGGCCGGCGGCGGGCCGGCCGGCACCGCGCTGCGCGGTCAGCCGCGCTCCTTCAGCGGGCCGAAGCTGAACAGGCCGCGACGGTAGTTCAGGCGGATGCTGATCGGGGTAAGGCCGGGCCCGGTCTCGAAACGCACGGCAGCGGCCTTGGGTTTGCCCAGTCCCAGCCTGGGATTGTTGGGAAAGCCGACGCCGTCGGTGGACAGACCAAATTTCAGATTGGCATCGCGATCATGCAGCAGCGACAGCGTGTAGGGACCCGGGCCGGGCGTGCGGATGCACAGCTGGACAGCGCCCGACGGCGGCAGCCGGATTTCCGCGCGGCGGAATGTCTTGCCGGCGTTGATCAGGATATTGTCGTCTTCCAGGAAGTCATTGTCGTTGGCCGGGTAGAGTTCGGCCCGCAGCAGGCCCTCGCGGTCCTTCAGGCCAACCGCGGTGATGATCACCGCTGGCCCGGACTCGCCCGGCCGGCACAGGCCTTCGGCCTTGCCAAGGTTGGGGTTCGATTCCACCTGTGCGGCCGCTGCCGTGGCAGGCAGCAGCGCCATCAGCGCCAGTCGTCCGATCATTTTCCGAAACCCAGCATCTCGCCAGTGGCCTCGACCGCCGCCAGCAGCAGGCCAAGGCACAGATGGGTGGCCAGCAGCAAGGTCGCCATCATCGCCATCAGGGCGCCGACCTCGGCATCATGGCCGATCATGAACACGGCCAGGCCCGCGAACACCACATCCTTGTTGGGCAGGAAGGGCAGGCGCGACAGCAGCATCCGCATGGCAGACAGCAGCACCCACATTTCCAGCCCTTCCGATGGCAGCGCCAGGTGCCAGCACCAGCCCGTGAGCACCAGGCTTGCCACCACGCGCAGCATCTGGATGGCCGTCACATAGCCAAGGTCGGCCGCAGGCAGGCTGAACAGCTTCTTGCGGAACAACAGGACCCCGCTGGAGATGACCAGCATCAGCGCCACCGATGCCACCACCGCATCAGGGTCGATCCCCAGTTTCAGCTGCCCGAGCAGGGGATAGGCGAGCAGCATCAGCACCAGGGTGATGAGATTGGCCGCCATGGCCGACAGGATGGCGACATCCTTCACCGCGCCGAACGGTGCTGCCACCATCGCCGTGCGCTGCCGTGCCCAGGTGTAGAAATAGAGATCGCCGACATAGCCGGTGATCAGTTCGTTGCCGATCAGCTTCCTGAGCAGGGCGACGAAGCCATCGGCCGGGATGCGCCAGAGCCGCCGGAAAATGGCAAAGTCGCCGAGGGGGCCGGCGAAATAGGACAGGGCAAAGACCAGCCAGAACGCCGGCGAGGTCGGCACGATGGCGGCAACGCGGGCAAGGTCGAGCTTGGCCAGCTGCATCAGTGCCGCCACCAGCACTGCCAGCGTGATGGCCGAGCCGACCCACCAGGTCCAGCCACGTTCCTTGCGCGGCAGCGAAGGCAGCGTCGCGGCCCCCAACTGGGGACCTGCGCCGTGGGGGCTCATGCCATGAGGGGCAGCGCCGGCGTCACCTTGATACATGTCTGGCGCCAAATCCTGAAAATCCTGTGCCCAGGGGCATTGAGGGAAGGGCAGTGAGGGGGCGATACGCGGCCAATATGGCAATTTCGGGACGCCCTACAAGGTGGGCGGCATGACGCTCCGGTCCGGTATGGCAGCGACCGGCCCGGTCAGCCGCCAGGATCAGCCGCCACGATCAGGCGCAGCGGGCAATCGCCGCCAGCAGCGCGTTCCGCCGGCCGGGGTGGCAGATCAGGATGTCGGGGGTGCGCGGGCGCGGCTGGTTGAAGGCCAGCGCGCTGCCATCAAGCCGGGTCACCGACAGGCCGGCAGCAAGCGCGATGGCGGCCGGCGCGGCGCTGTCCCATTCGTTCATCTCGCCCTGGTGCAGATAGGCATCAGCCTCCCCGAACAGCACGGACAGCGTCTTGGCGCCGGCGCTGCCCATCGGCAGCAGTTCGGCCCCGGTGGCGCTGGCGACCCGGTGCACCAGATCAGGGGCGCGGCTGCGGCTGATGGCGATGCGCAGGGGCGCGGCTTCGGCAGGGAGCGGCGGCGGCGCATCGGTGGCGATGGCGCGCCCGCGCGCCGGCTGTGCCACGGCGGCCGCGGCCAGCCTGCCATCTTCCAGCAGCGCCACGTGCACGGCAAAATCATCGCGGCCTGCCGAATATTCGCGGGTGCCGTCCAGCGGGTCGATGATCCACACCCGCCGCGCCGACAGGCGGGCCGCTGTGTCTGGCGATTCTTCTGACAGGATGGCATCGCCGGGGCGCTGGCGGGCGATGGCGCCCAGCAGGAGATCGTTGCTGGCCTTGTCGGCCGCGTCACCCAGCGCCGCCGGATCAGCCGAGCCATCGCGCCGCAGGGCCAGCAGAAGAGCCCCGGCCTCGTTGGCCAGCGCCAGCGCCAGTTGCGCATCTGTGATGGGGGCGTTCGCGGCAGCGGTCATGTCGGCCTCCCTGCCAGCATCCTCCTCTCATTAGCAAGCGGCCTGTCGACAGCGACTTGCCACGGCGGCCAGCGGCAGGCAGTCTGGCCGTGGAGGGACCGGCGGAACAGCCGGCATCGGGGAGGCGATGATGGCGCAGGCGCGCGCAACGCCAGAGGTCGGGCCAAGGACTGGGCCGGAGGCAACGCATCCGCGGCTGCTGCTGTGGACGCTGCTGGTCGTCTATATCCTCAATTTCATCGACCGGCAGATCGTGGCCATCCTGATCGAGCCGATCAACCGTGACCTGCACCTGACCGACCTGCAGATCGGTGCGCTTGGCGGTCTGGCGTTCGCGCTCTTCTATGCGACGCTGGGTGTGCCGATTGCGCGGGTGGCCGACAATGGCCGCAGCAACCGCAGCCGCATGATCGGGCTGTTCGTGGCCGTGTGGTCGGCGATGACGGCCCTGTGCGGGCTGGCGCAGAATTTCTGGCAGCTGCTGCTCGCCCGCATCGGCGTCGGCATCGGCGAGGCGGGGTGCACCCCCACCGCCCATGCCCTTATCGCGGATAGCCTGCCGCCCGAAAAGCGGGCCGGCGGCATCGCCTTCTTCGGCCTGGGCATCCCCATCGGCAGCCTGCTCGGCACGCTGGTGGGCGGAGGCATGGCCGAAGCCCTCGGTTGGCGCAAGGCCTTCCTGGTCGTGGGCCTGCCCGGGCTGCTGCTGGCGCTCTTCGTGTGGTTCTTCCTCAAGGATCCGCGCCTTGGCCGGGTTGCTGCCGCTGATGCGCCGCTGCGGCTGTCGATGCTGGCCAGCCTGAAGCGGCTGGCGACGTCGCGGGCCTATTGCCTGGTGCTGGCTGGCGCCTCGGTCACGGCGTTCCTCTCCTATGGCAAGGGTTTGTGGGTACTCAGTTTCTTCCAGCGCACCCATGGCCTGTCCGTTGGGCAGACGGCACTCTATGTCGGCGTGCCGCTGGGGATTGCCGGCATTGTCGGCACCTGGGCCGGCGGCTGGGCGGCGGATCGCTGGGGCCGGCACGACAAGCGTCACATGCTCACGCTGCCGGCGTGGGCCATGGTGCTGGCGGTGCCGCTGCTGTTTGCCGGTTACTGGATCGATGATTGGCGGCTGGCAATCGCGTTGCTGTTCCTGCCGACGCTGGCCAATTCGGCCTATTATGGCCCAGCCTATGGGGCTGCGCAGGTGCTGGCCCGGCCCGACACGCGGGCGATGGCTGCGGCCTGGATGGTGTTCGCGCAGAACCTGATCGGGCTGGGCCTCGGCCCGCTGCTGTTCGGGGCGCTGTCCGATCTGCTGAAGCCGGCCTACGGTGCGGATTCGGTGCGCATCGTGCTGTATTTCGCCGCCTGGGCCGGCCTGGTGCCGGCGCTGCTGTTCTGGCTGGGCGCCCGCGCGCTGGGTCGGGAAGCCAATGGAAAGGATGTGACCGATGCAGCTGTTGCGCACGCCGGATGAGGCCTTCGCGGGTCTCGCCGACTATCCCTTCGACCCGCATTATCTGGAGCTGACCGACCGCGCGACCGGTACGCCGCTCAGGCTCCACCATGTCGACGAGGGCCCCCGCGATGCGGCGCCCATCCTTCTGATGCATGGCGAGCCGAGCTGGAGCTACCTGTATCGCAAGTTCATCCCGCCGCTGGTGGCGGCCGGCCACCGCGTCGTCGCGCCCGATCTCATCGGCTTTGGCAAGTCCGACAAGCCGGCAGACCGCGCCGATTACAGCTATGAGCGCCATGTCGAATGGATGAGCGCGTGGCTGACCGCGCTCGACCTCACGGGCATCACCCTGTTCTGCCAGGACTGGGGCGGGCTGATCGGCCTCAGGCTGGTGGCGGCCTTTCCGGAGCGTTTCGCCCGGCTGGTGATCGCCAACACCGGGCTGCCCATCGGCACCGGTTGGTCCGAAGGCTTTCGGGCATGGCTGGAATTCAGCCAGAAGGTGGAGACCTTCCCCGTTGGCTTCATCGTCAATGGCGGCTGCACGCGGGAGCTGACGCCAGCCGAAGTCGCCGCCTATGACGCGCCCTTCCCGAGCGAGGCCTACAAGGAAGGCGCCCGCCAGTTCCCCACGCTGGTGCCGATCACGCCCGACCATGCCAGCGTGGCCGAGAACAAGGCGGCGTGGGAGGTGCTGGCCCGCTTCGACAGGCCGGTGGTCACCTGCTTTTCCGACAAGGACGCGGTGACGGCGGGCGGCGAACGCGTGTTCATCGAGCGTGTGCCGGGCGCGAAAGGGCAGCCGCACACGATCATCAAGGGCGGCGGCCATTTCCTGCAGGAGGACGCGCCCGACGAACTGGTGCGCATCATCCTTGACCATGTTGCCCGGGGGTAGGCCGATGCAGGTGAAGAACGAGACCATGCCAAGGCCCGAGGTTGCCCAGGCCTTTTTCAGCGATGCCGATCACGGCCCGATGGTGATGGTCAACCTTCTGAAGTTCAAGGAAAAGGCGACCTATCCGGATGGCCGCGATCCCGATCTTTCGGGCCGCGACGCCTACAACCGCTATGGCGAGGCGGTGGTGGCGTGCCTGGCCGCCGTGGGCGGCCATGTCGTCTATTCGGGGCCGGTGACGGGCCTGATGCTGGGCGAGGTGGACGAACTGTGGGATGCCGTCGCGCTGGCCTGGTATCCCGGCCCGCAGGCCATGCTGCAGATGGTGGCCAGCCCGGATTATCAGGCGATCGAGGTCCATCGTCATGCCGGGCTTGCCGGCCAGCTCAACATCCGCACCAGGGCCCCATCATGAGCCTGTCATTCGATCTCTTCTGGTCGTTCCGGTCTCCCTATTCCTATCTGCTGCTGCCGCGCATCGTCGATCTGGTGGCCATGCATGACGTCGCCTGCAACGTGCGCATCGTCTATCCGATCGCCGTCCGGCAGGCGGAATTCTTCCAGAAGGTCGATCCGCTGTGGGCCTTCTACCTGATGAAGGACACGTATCGCACCGCCGAGTTTCTCGGCATGCCCTACCGCTGGCCGAACCCCGATCCGGTTGTGATGGACCCGGCCACCCGGCTCTATCCGGCCGAGCAGCCGTACATCCATCGCCTGTCCATGCTGGGGATCGCCGCCACCGAGGCCGGGCGCGGCTTGCCCTTCATCCGCGAAGTCTCCCACACCATCTGGAGCGGCACGGTCGAGAATTGGCACGAGGGCGATCATCTGGCGCAGGCTGCAAATCGCGCCGGGCTTGACCTCGTCGCGCTCGATGCCGCGATCGCCGCCGATCCCGATCATCATCGCGCCGCCATCGAGGCCAACCAGGAGGCGCAGCGCGCCGCCGGCCATTACGGCGTACCGCTGATGGCGCTGGATGGGGAGCCCTTCTTCGGCCAGGACCGGTTCGATCAGCTGGTCTGGCGACTGAAGCAGAAGGGGCTCAAGGCGCGCTAGGTCCGGCGCCAGCGCCGGCCTGTCCGGACGCCCAGCGCCAGCAGCCATAGCGACGCCACAAGAGGCGCGATGCGGCCGGGCAGCAGATCGCGGGTGGCATTGGCCTCAATCTGGGCTGGCGCGCTGTAACCAGCCGGCATCGGCAGCACCTTGTTGTCCTGTGCCCAGCGCTGCCACGCCGTTTGCATCGCGGCAAATCGCGCCGCCTCGGCCCCGGCCAGGTCGCGGCTTTCGCCGGGATCGGCCAGGATGTCGAACAGGTGCCAGCGGCCGTCGCCATAAGGCGGCAGGTTCTTCACCAGCTTGAGCCGGCCCTGGTACAGCACGGCATTGCCCGACAGTTCATAGCCGATGGTCTCCCCTTCGGCATGGACCGTGGCGGCAGGGTCGATCATTGCCGGCAGCAGCGAGCGGCCTTCCAGGCCAGAGCGTTCCCGCACCCCGGCCAGATCAAGCAGGGTCGGCGCCAGATCCACGGCATGGGCCGGCGCGGCCGCGACGCCGCCGCGGGCCTGTTGCAGCGCTGGCGGCAGGCTGACGATGAAGGGCACCCGCACCCCGCCTTCCCAGGCGCTGAACTTGAAGCCCCTGAGCGGGCTGGCCGCCGCGCTGGCCCAGCTGGCACCGATATAGGTGAAGCTGCCCGGCTGCCCCTGGTGTTCGGGTGTCATGTCGTACTGAAGATGCGCGTTCCAGGTGGTGAAGCGGTTGGCTTCCGGATTGGTCGCCTCCGCGCCATTGTCGGACACGAACACGAACAGGGTGTTGTCATAGTGGCCGCGCGCCTTGAGGTGGGCGATCAGCCGGCCCAGTTCGCGGTCCATGGCGGTGGCCATGCCGCCATAGACCTCCATGGCGCGGGACCAGCGGGCGCGTTCGTCTGGCGTCATTGCCTGCCAGTCGCGGGTGCTGTCCATGGTGGCCGGCGATGCCGGCGGCAGCAGGCCCTGACGTGCGACGCCTGCGGCCCGGGCCTGTCGCAAGGCCGTCCAGCCGGAATCGTATCGGCCCTTGTAGCGGGCGATGTCCGCATCGCTGGCCTGCACCGGGATATGGTTGGCGAGGAAACCCAGCGTGGCAAAGAAGGGCTTGCCCTTCACGCGGTCGATCTGGGCGATCGCCTCATCGACGATCAGGGTGGAGGAATAGAAGCGCCGGGGCAGCTGCGCGGTCTTGCCATCCCGCGTCCAGTCGGCCCGTTCATAGAGCAGGCGATTGGGCTTGGCCTCCCAATTGTCCGCCCCCGATTGCGACAGCGCCAGCGCATGGTCCCAGCCGCGCGCGGTGGGCAGATCGGCGGCATCATGGCCCAGGTGCCATTTGCCGGCATAGAGCGTGGCATAGCCGGCCCCTTTCAGCCGCTCGGCCAGCGTGGTGACGCCGGGGGCCAGCACCGCATTGTAGCCGGGCCTGCCCTTGTGTTCGGGCGGGATGGTTTCCGGCATGTTGCCCAGCCCGGCCTGGTGGGCGTTCACGCCCGTCAGGAGCATGGCGCGGGTTGGGGCACAGCTGGCGGCGACATGGAAATTGGCGAAGCGCGTACCATTGCGGGCCAGCGCGTCGATGGTGGGCGTGGCGATCTCGCTGCCATAGCAGCCGGGGTCGGAATAGCCCCAGTCATCGGCGATGATCAGCACGATGTTGGGGCGCGCTGGCTGGGCTGCGGCCGGGGCGGGCACCAGCGCGCTGGCGAGGAGCAGCGCCGCCAGCCGCCTCACAGGGCATCGGCCTCCACTGCCGTGCTGCCGGCGGGCAGGAACAGCCGCAGGCCATCATCGGCAATGCGGATGCGGCCATCGAAGCGGCTGGGTGCGTCGCCCAGGAACGCGGGGTGGAAGAGGCGGGACGGCAGCGGCGGGGCGACGTGGGTGAGCACCAGTTCGCGCACATGGGCACGCTGCGCGATGGCGGCGGCCTGTTCAGGGGTGGTGTGGTAATCCAGTATGTCCCGCGTGATCTGGGCCGTACGCGGCTGCCCGCTCGCCTCCAGCCCGCGCGTGATGCCGGCGACCAGCCGCGGTTGCAGCGCTTCGTGCACCAGCACATCGGCGCCGCGCGATTCGCGTTCGATGGCGGGGCTGTCGGCGGTGTCGCCGCTCACCACCACCACGCGGCCCTTGTAGGCGATGCGATAGCCCCAGGCCGGCTTCACGGGCTCGTGATTGACGGCAAAGCCGGTGATGGTGAGTCCGCCCTGGTTCCACACCACGCCCGGCGCCGCATCGCGGCCGGCAAAGGCGCCGCCGCCGGTGGGGGCGATGGCCTCGCCGTGATGGGCGGTGCGATAGGTGGCATCGGCAGCCAGCATCTGATTGTAGCCCTGCGCCACCTGCGCCGTGCCGGGCGGGCCGATCAGCGGCAGCGGTGTCTTCGCGGCGCTGCCGGTCCAGCGCAGCAGCAGCGCCGGGGCCAGGCCTTCGATGTGGTCGCTGTGCAGATGGGTGAGCAGAACACCATCGAGGCCGCCCAGGGGCACGCCCCAGCCCGCAAGCTTGCGCACCCCGCCATCACCGGCATCGATCAGCAACAGCGAAGTGCCGGCCTTGACCAGCAGGCAGGCCTCGGCCCGCTGCGGATCGGGCAGGGGCGTGCCGGTGCCGCAAAAGATGAGGGTGAGGCCATCGGCGCTGCTGGCGAGCGCATCGCGGCCGGCCCGACGCTCTGCCACCATGCCGAACAGCGCTTCGCCCAGCGGCGCGCGGGCCAGCCACAGGCCGGCGGCCAGCAGCACGATCGCGATCAAGGCCCCCAGGCGCCGCATGGCGGGCAGCCTATGGCCTGCCGGCTCCACTGGCAATGCAGGTGGTTCCAATTCCGCTTGGCGCTGTTAGGCTGCGCTGAAAACGGGGCCAATCAGGGGGACTCCATGCTGGGGGTGTTGCGGCTGCTGGTGGCAGTCATCGGCCTGTTCAATGTCGCCATCGGATTGGGCTTCCTGTTCAACCCGGCTGGGCTCGCCGCGCAATTTTTCCTCATCCCCGATGGCGGGCAGGGCATGGCGACCTTGCGGGCCGATTTCCCCGGCTTCTTCATCACCGGCGGCATATTCGCGCTGATCGGCGCGGTGCACAAGGATGCACGGGCCCTGCTGGTGCCGTTGCTGCTGCTGGCCATCGCGCTCACCGGGCGCTGCGTGTCGCTGCTCGCCGATGGCGCGGCGCCCACCGCCTTCCCGCCGATGGTGGCCGAAGCGGTGATGATCACGCTGCTGGCGCTGACCCGCCGCAGCCTGGGGAGAGCATGATGAAGCGCTGGGCAAAGATCCTGCTGGGCGGCGTCGCACTGGTGGGTGGCGGCCTCTACCTGTCGGCCGACTACATCAAGCTCAACCTCAACCGCTGGATCACCGAGCCGACGCAGCCGAACCGGGCGGTGAACTGGCAGCAGGGGGCGCAGGCGCCGCCTGCCGGCGAGCGGCCGCCCAACGTGATCCTGATCGTGGCCGACGACCTGGGGTCCAACGATGTCACCATCACCGGCAAAGGCGTGGCGGGGACAGCGACGCCCAACATTGATGCCATCGGGCGCGAAGGGGTGGTCTTTGCCCAGGGCTATGCCGGCAACGCCACCTGTGCGCCCAGCCGCGCGGCGTTGCTCACCGGGCGCTATGCCACTCGCTTCGGCTATGAATTCACGCCGACCGACGTGCGCGTCCCCGGCTGGTTCCCGACCAGCATCATCCGCCCCGATGCGCTGTTCGCCCGCAACATCGCCAGCTTCAAGAGCGACTGGGAACACAAGACCGTGTTCGACGAGGCGGCCGCGCGCAACCTGCCACCACCGGGGGACAAGGGCATGCCGGCCAGCGAAATCACCATCGCCGAACAGCTGAAATCGCGCGGCTATCACACGGTGCATCTGGGCAAATGGCACCTGGGCGAAGCCGGCGGCATGCGGCCTGAAAACCAGGGCTTCGATGAAAGCCTGGGCTTCATCATCGGCGGGCAGAAATATCTGCCGGAAGACGATCCCAATTCAATCAATTCCAAGCAGGATTTCGATCCGATCGATCGCTTCCTGTGGGCCAACCTGCCGTTTTCGGTGCAGTACAACGGCAGCCCGCGCTTTGCGCCCGATCGCTACATGACCGATTATCTGTCACACCACGCGGTCGAGGCGATCCGTGCCAACCGCAACCGGCCGTTCTTCCTCTATCTTGCCTACAACGCCCCGCACACCCCGCTGCAGGCGCTGAAGAGCGACTATGACGCGCTGCCCCACATCAAGGATCACCGGGCGCGCGTCTATGCCGCGATGATGCGTGCCGTCGATCGCGGCGTCGGGCAGGTGATGGCCGAACTGAAGCGCCAGGGCCTTGATGAGAACACGCTGGTGATCTTCACCTCCGACAATGGCGGTGCTCATTATGTCGGCCTGCCCGATCTCAACCGGCCCTATCGCGGCTGGAAGGCGACCTTCTATGAAGGGGGCACGCACCTGCCGTTCCTGATGCGCTGGCCGCGTCGCATTCCGGCCGGGGCGCGGCTGGGCAGCCCGGTCAGCCATTTCGACATCTATGCCACCGCCAGCGCCGCTGCCGGTGCGGCGCTGCCGGCTGACCGCGTGATCGATGGCGTCGACCTGCTGCCCTTCGTGACCGGCGAGGCGACGGGCGCGCCGCACCGCACCCTGTTCTGGCGGTCAGGCGGCTACCGGGTGGTGCTGCACGATGGCTGGAAGCTGCACAGCCTCACCCACCCGGCCAGTGACCGACTCTATGACCTGAGCACTGACCCGACCGAACAGCGCGACCTGGCAGCCGAGCAGCCGGCCCGCGTGGCCGAGATGAAGGCGATGCTGGCCGCGCATGACCGCGACCAGCGGCCGCCGGCCTGGCCCAGCCTGATCCGCTCGCCAATTCCGCTGGATCGCCCGCTGGGCACGCCGCCCCGCGCCGGCGAGGCCTATGTTTACTGGTGGAATTGAGTATGTTGGCCAAATGATGCAACCGGATGCCGGTGCGGACGTAGTAGAGTGCAGACATGATGGAGGAACCGGAAACCGATGGCCGCCGCCTGCGCGCGCAGGTAAGCAAGGACCGCATTGTCACGGCGGTGCTGGACCTGATCGAGGAAGGCCACGGCATTCCCGGTGCCGAGATCATTGCCCAGCGCGCCGGGGTCGGCCTCAGATCGGTGTTCCGGCATTTCGGCGATCTCGATGGCCTCTATGTCGCCATGCTCGACCGGCTCGGGCATCGCTACACGCCACTGGTGCGGCCCTATACCGGCGCAAGCTGGCAGGAACAGGTGGGCGAATCCTTCGAGCGGCGCATGGAAATGTTCGAAGGCATCCTGCCCTATCGCCGCGCCGCCGAGGCCTATCGCCAGCATTCATCGATAATGCAGCACGGTCTCGACGCGCTCGACCGCATGCTGCGCGGCCGGCTGGAGGGTATCGTGCCCGACGTTCATCGTGCGGACGCGCTCTGGTATGAGCAGCTTGATCTGTGGATGAGCCTGGAGGCCTATGGCCGGCTGCGTGACCGGCGCAAGATGGATCACCCGGCCGCGGCCCGCGTGATCCGTGCCGCCATCGATGGTCTGCTCGCGCAGAAGCGCTGAGGCGGGCGCTGAGCCGGTACTGGGGCGGTACTGGGGCGGGACTGGGGCGGGACTGGGGCGCGCGACCGCCGATTTTCCTTTGCGCGCGCCCGGCCGCGCCGCTATGGCATCGCGCTTTCCAAGGGCCAAGGCAGGCAGCGATGGCAAGCGAGAACGCCCCGAACGCCGCACCGCAGGTGGGCATCATCATGGGCAGCCAGTCAGACTGGCAGACGATGGGCCACGCCGCCACCATGCTGGAGACGCTGGGCGTGGCGCACGAAGTGCGCATCGTTTCCGCCCACCGTACCCCCCAGCGCCTCTATGACTATGCCAGCGCGGCCGCCGGCCGGGGCCTCCGGCTGATCATCGCCGGGGCCGGCGGGGCAGCCCATCTGCCAGGGATGGCTGCCGCGATGACCAGCCTGCCGGTGCTGGGCGTGCCGGTGGAATCCAAGGCGCTGAACGGCGTCGATTCCCTCCTGTCCATCGTGCAGATGCCCGCTGGCGTGCCGGTCGGCACGTTTGCGATCGGCAAGGCCGGCGCCATCAATGCCGCCTTGCAGGCCGCCGCCATCCTGGCGCTGCACGATACGGCGCTGGCCGGCCGGCTGGCGGCCTGGCGACAGGCGCAGACCGATGCGGTGGCCGACGCGCCGTCGGGCCCGCCAGCGGTCGCCACCGCCTGATGCTGCCACCGGGATCCACCATCGGCATCCTGGGCGGCGGCCAATTGGGCCGCATGCTGGCGCTGGCGGCGGCGGAACTGGGCTATCGCTGCCACATCTTCGCGCCGGAGACCGACCCGCCAGCCGCGGATGTGAGCGCTGCCCACACGCGCGCGGACTATGCCGACACGGCCGCGCTGTCGGCCTTTGCGCAGCGCGTCGATGTCGTCACGCTGGAATGGGAAAATGTGCCGTGCGCCGCCGTACGCCAGTTGGCCGGCCAGGTGGCGGTGCATCCCGGCGCCCAGAGCCTGGAAGTGGCGCAGGACCGCATGGCGGAAAAGCAGTCCGTCGAATGGCTGGGCGGCCGCTGCGCCCCCTGGGCGCAGGTGGACAGCCGGGAGGCGCTGGACGGCGCCATCGCGCAGATTGGCGTGCCGGCCATCCTGAAGACCCGCCGCTTTGGCTATGACGGCAAGGGCCAGGCGCGACTGCACACGGCCAGCGATGCCGATGCTGCCTGGGCGGCGATCGGGCAGCAGCCGGCGATCCTTGAAGCCATGGTTGATTTCGCCCATGAATACAGCGTGATCCTGTGCCGCGGTGCCGATGGCACGATGGTCGATTGGCCGGTACCGGTGAATTTGCACAAGGGCGGCATCCTCGCCACGTCCAGCCTGCCACCGCCGGCGCTGGTGCGCGAACAGGCGCCGGCGGCGGTGGCGCTGGCCCGCACCGTGGCGGAAAAGCTCGGCCATGTCGGTGTGCTGACCTGCGAGTTCTTCGCCTGCCGCGATGGCCTGCGCTTCAACGAGATGGCGCCGCGGGTCCACAACAGCGGCCACTGGACGATCGAGGGCAGCGAAACCAGCCAGTTCGAGAATCATGTCCGCGCCGTGGCCGGCCTGCCGCTGCGCCCGACCGCGCTGGTCAACCCGCGCGTCACCATGACCAACCTGATCGGCGATGATGTCGCCGACTGGCCGCGCCTGATGTCCGATCCTGCCGCCCACGTGCACCTGTACGGCAAGGGCGAGGCCCGCCCCGGCCGCAAGATGGGCCATGTGACCCGGCTGGGCAAATAGCGCCTGCTCCCCTCCCTCCCAGGGAGGGGAGCTAGATATCGACCTTGCGCCACACAGGCACCGGGCCCACGCACAGGTCGCGCACCAGGCCGGCGACTTCGGGCCGGCTGTTGTTTTGGTCGAGCTTGCTGAGCTGGCCCCGGGCGGCCAGCGCGTCATAGCCGGCCAGCGCCGCGCGCCAGATGCGGCAGGCGCCCACCGTGTCCTTCAGATACCAGCGATTGGTGCCCTGGGTGCGCAGCGCGGCGGTGCGGGACCGGCGGGCGCCAGGCGCGTCGCCCGCCAGCGCGACCAGCCGGTCGTGGGCGGCCAGCATTTCGGCGGCGATGGCGGCGTTGCCGGCGGCGTCGCCGGCATCGGCCAGCAACTGCGCCTGCACCTCGCCGGTGATCGCCAGCATCTGCCAGCCGCCGGCATCGGCGGGATCGCGCGCCACCATGCGCCGGGCCAGCGCGACGGCTTCGCTGATGGCGGCGCGGGCCTCGCGCAGCCGCTCGTTGGTGCGGTGGACGACGCCGGCGTACCACAGCGAGGTGGTCAGCTTGCGCAGCCGCTGCGGATCATCGGGGGCGGCGGCCAGGCGCTGGCGGTTGATGGCGATGGCGGCATCGAGCGCGCGGCGGGCCTCGGCTGGCCGCTGCGTCTTGTGCGCGGCTTCGCCCAGCAGGCGCAGATTGCTGCTGCGGGCTTCGGCGACACGGTCCGCCGCGGCCAGCGCCGGCGGCAGTGCGGCCACAAAGGCTTCGGCGCGTTCATGGTGCGGCCGGGCGGCGGCATAATCATCGTTCCAGCCGAAACTGTCGCCCTGGGTCTGCATGGCGGTGATACTGAGCGCGGCGGTGTCGGGCGAGGTGCGGGCGAACGGCCGCAGCGCGGCTTCGGCGGCGCCGGCCTGCCCGCGCGCGGCATCGGCATCGTTGTTGTTGTAGAGATTGGTGCCGGCCTGTTCCAGGCGCAGCGCGGCATAGGCCAGCGCGGTGGCCGGGTCGTCGGGCCGCGCGGCAAAGGCCGGTTCCAGCAACTGCGCGGCGCGGGCCAGCAGCGCATCGGCATCGGCATAGCGGCCCAGCTGCCCGGCCTGGCCGCCGCCGGTGACTTCGGCCAGCCGCACGAAGCCGCGCCCGGCCTCCACCTTCACATCGTGCGGCGCGTCGGGGCTGGCGGCCAGCGCTTCGAGATAGGCAAGGCCGGTCTGGGCCAGTTCGGCCTTGGCGGCGGTGCTGCCCGACACGCGGGCCACCTTGTCATAAACGGGGAACAGCAGCGCTTTCGCCACGCTGCGGGTCTGTTCGAAGCGGGCAGCGCTGTCGGCTTCGGCCAGCCGGGCGGTGCGGTTGGCGATCAGCACCGCGACCAGCGCGCCGATCAGCAGCAGCAGCGCCATGCTGGCCAGTGCCACCTCGCCGCGATGCCGGCCGATGAACTTCCCGATGGCATAGCGGCGGCCGCCGTTCATCGCTGCCACCACCCGGCCCTGGTCGAAGGCGGCCAGATCATCGGCCAGCGCATCGGCGGTGGGGTAGCGCGCGGCCGGGTCCTCGGCGGTGGCGCGGGCGATGATGGCGGCCAGTTCCGCATCAGGATCGGGCAGCAACCGGGCGGCCAGCCGGCCGAGGCCGTGCACATCGGTGGCGGTGGTCGTCGCCGCGTCGGCGCTGCGGGCTATGCCGAAATCGATCAGCTTCACCGTGCCGTCCGGCGTGACCAGCACGTTTGCCGGGGTGATGTCGCGGTGGACGATCAGCCGCTGGTGGGCGTGGGCGACGGCGCGGGCGGTGGTGATCAGCAGCGCGATGCGGGCGCGCCTGTCCTTTTCTTTCGCCCAGCGATCGGCGTTCTGGCCGTCGATCAGCTCCATGATGATATAGGGTGCGCCATCAGCCAGCGTGCCGCCGTCGAACAGCCGGGCGATATTGGGGTGGTTCATGGCGGCCAGCGTCTGGCGTTCGGCCGCCAGCCGGGCGGCGAGCTGATCGGAGAGCAGGCCCGGCTTGATGATCTTGATGGCGACATCCAGCGCGAAATCGCCGGCGTCGCGGGTGGCGCGATAGACGGCGCCCATGCCGCCGCGCCCGATCAGGCCAATGATGCGATAGGCGCCCACGCGGTCCGGCGCCGGGCCGATGGCGGCCAGCGCGGCGGCCCCGGTGCCCAGGCTGCTGATGCGGTCTGCCGCGATCATGGCGCCCAGCCGCGCCTTCACCGCCGGATCGGCAGTGCGCGCCGCGATCCAGCTGTCGCGATCGGATTCGCGGATGTCGATCAATTCCTCGAACAGCGCCAGCGCGGCACGTTCGGTGGCCGGGTCAGTCATCGCGGTCCAGCGCCACCTGCGCTCCCAACGCATCGGCCAGCCAGGCCCGCGCCGTGCGCCAGCGGCGTTTCAGCGTGGCTTCGGAAAGCCCGGTCACTTCGGCGATGTCGCCCATCGCCATGCCGCCGAAATAGCGCATCTCCACGATTCTCATCAGCCCTTCATCGATGGCGCCCAGTCGTATCAGCGCGGTTTCCAGCGCAATCAGGTCAGGGCCCTGTTCGCCATCCAGTTCCTCGTTGAGGACAACACGGACATGATCGCGCTTGTCCGCATGGCGCTGGCGGGCGTGATCGATGAGGATACGGCGCATCAGCCGGGCGGCCAGCGCCAGCATGTGCGCCTTGTCGTTGAGGCTGATGCGGCCCATCTGCACGAGCCGCAATATGGCATCGTTGACGAGATCACCCGACGAGAAGGAGACGCCGCGCTCCCGCCGCAACTGCGCTGAGGCGATGGCCTTCAGTTCGGGGGCGAAGCGCTCCAGCAGTCGATCGCGGGCGGCCAGATCGCCTTCGCGCCAAGCAGCGATCAAGATGTCAGCCGGCCGTCCATCCATTACGCACTCCCACCACTGCAACAGGGCCAGATTAAATTCGCCTCTCATTCTGCACAATGCGTAAAAATTCTTTGACCTGTTTCATCCGACCGCTGCGCTTTACCGGTTGGAGGCACCTGCACGGGGCTTGGTGTCGTGGAGCGTGGTAGTGAGGGGATGTGACATGAAACGAGCATCAATATTGCTGGCGGCGGCAGGGCTGGCGCTCTGTGTGGGAGGGGCGGCGAGCGCGGCCACCGTAACCACGCTGGATTTTTCCGGCAACATCTGCGGGGTGGATAACAACGAGGCCTGCGGCAACGGCTCAGGCATCGGCCAGAACTATGGTGACTCGATCGGGGTGAATGTCAGCAGCGGCACCTTCACGGCCGACAACAGCCTGGTCAATGTTATCGGACACTGGTCGACTGGCTATGGCAATCTTGAGAACGTCGCTTACGGCTCGTCCGGTGCTGGTCTGGCGGCGCGCTTCATCTTCGCGCCCAATGCCGGATTTGAGGTGCGCCTTCTCGATTTTGCCATGGGCTGCTTCGGCAACCGCGCATCTTGTGCCACATTCGATTATCTGGTCTCGGCGGGAGGCAGCACGCTAGCTTCGGCCGCGGGAGTTTCGACGAACTTCCCGGCCGGCGCCGCCGTGTCGCTCAATACGGCGTGGGTGACTGATCCGCTGACCCTCCAGTGGGGTTCGGATCTCTTCAACTTGGGCATCGACAATATCCGTTTTGAATGGCGTGCTATCGACAGTGGCGGCGGTGGCGGCGGCGGTGTGCCGGGCGTTCCGGAACCGGCGAGCTGGGCGATGCTGATCGCCGGTTTTGGCCTGGTAGGTGCAGCGTCGCGCCGCCGTCGGCGCAGCGCGGCGGCGTGATGGATTGCGGTTCCCCTTTGAGGTGGTGAAGGGGAACCGCTTGCCGCGCTCAGCGCGGCTTCGGTTTCGGCGCCTTCGGCGCTTCCGGCGCGAAGGCGGTGCCGAAATAATCGCCTTCATACCAGCGCGGCGCCGCGTTGCCGTTGGCCAGGCGGCGGATGATGCCGATGTTCAGTCGGGTCCACTTCGCGGCGGCCGCCCAGTCGAACGGCAGGTCGAGCTGGTCCGACACTTCATGATAGCTGTTGAGGCGGAACTGGCGCTCGGCATCCTTGCAGGTGATCCCGCCCTTTGAATCGGTCCAGCCGGTTTTCAGGAACACCGACGGCACGCCGCGGCGCACGAAGGGATAATGGTCCGACCTTGTGAACACCGCTTCTTCGGGCTGCGGATCGGGTGAGGTGCCAAGCCCTTCTGCCCTGGCCGCCGCCGCCACCACCGGGCCGATGGTCGAACGATCGCCGCCAAAGGCCACGACATCGCCGAAATCGCAGGTCAGGATCGGCATGTCGATGTTGACATCGGCGATGATGCGGCGTGCCTCCACCGTGGGGTTGGCGGCGAAATAGCTGGCGCCCAGGAGGCCCGATTCTTCGGCGGTGGTGGCAAGGAACAGTACTGTGCGCCTGGGCGGCGTCTTTGCCAGCGCGGCGGCGGCTTCCAGCAGGGTGGCGGTGCCGGTGGCATTGTCCATGGCGCCGTTGAAGATGGCATCCTCGCCGGGCTTGGCATCGGCCTTCACGCCAACATGGTCGAGGTGGGCGGAAATGACGACAATCTGGTCGCGCAGCACTGGATCGCGGCCCGGCAGATAGCCGATGACGTTGGGGCTGCTGATCCGCTCCACGCTCGTGGCACGGCGGACGGTAAAGGTGCCGGGCAGCGCGAAGCCCTTCACCGGGCCGGCAGCGGCGGCCGCCTGCACGGCAGCGAAGTTCATCGACGCCCCGGCAAACAGCGCCGTGGCCGCGGCATCGTCGATGCTGGCGCGGACCTTGAGGCCGGCGCCATCCCCCATCGGCCCGCCATCCGGGCCCAGGGTGACCCGGCGCGGGGTGCGGGCGCGCGCGGCGAACTTGTCCCAGGGCAGGCGTTGGGCTTCGCGCAGGGTGCGCACGGTGATGATCCCGATGGCGCCGGCAGCTTCCGCAGCGACGGCCTTCGAGGTGCGCGCCAGGTGGGCGGCCACTTCGCTGTTCATGCCGGCCGGCGCACCGGCCAGCACGACCACATATTTGCCGCGCACATCAAGCCCGGCGAAGTCGTCGATGTTCTGCGAAGGATCCTTGAGGCCGAAACCGGCGAACACGAGCCCGCCCGAGATGGTTTCGGCGCCCGCCGTGTCACCGGGCGACAGCACCATCTGCTTGCCGTTCTCAAGCGTGAGCGTGGCACCCGGCAGCGCCAGCGTCGCGGTCTCCCGTTCGCTGGCAAAACGGCTTTCGGCAAAGCTGATGCGCTGGAACCAGCCATCGCTGCCGGCCGGCTGCAGCCCGGCCCGGGCAAAGGCCTGCGCGACATAGTTGGCGGCGATCTCGTGTCCCGGTGTGCCGATGGCGCGGCCCTGCAGCAGATCGTCGGCCAGGAAGGCGACATGGGCGCGGAACGAGGCCGCCAGCGGATCCTTCAGCGGTTCCGCAGCCGTGTCATTTGGCGGCGTCTGGCCGGCGAGGGGCGCTGCGGCGATCAGCGGCAGGGCGAGAAGGGTGGCGTGCAGGCGCTTGTTCATTGGCGATGCGTATCAGGGCCGCTATGAACCGGCAAATGGTTCGAATGACAGGTGGGGACGGGTCGATGTTCAGACGTTTCGTGCTTGGGTTGCTGGCGGCAACATTGGCCCTTGGCGCGATGCCGGCTGCTGCGCAGACCGCTGCGCCTGGGGCCGCGCCGACCAGCATCGCCCGCCTGGTCGATCAGGTCAGCATCCCATACGACCAGTTCACGCTGCCCAATGGCCTGCGCGTGATTGTCCATACCGACCGCAAGGCCCCGATCGTGGCGGTGAGCGTCTGGTATCACATCGGTTCGAAGGACGAGCCGGCCGGCAAGACCGGCTTTGCCCACCTGTTCGAACATCTGATGTTCTATGGCAGCGAGAACAACGACGGCGTGTTCTTCAAGAAACTGGAAGATGTTGGCGCCACCGATGCCAATGGCACCACCTGGTTTGACCGCACCAACTATTTCCAGAATGTGCCGACCCAGGCGCTGGAACTGGCGCTGTTCCTCGAATCCGATCGCATGGGCTGGCTGCTGGGCGCGGTCACGCAGGACAAGCTCGATGCGCAGCGCGGCGTCGTCCAGAACGAGAAGCGCCAGGGCGACAACCGGCCGATGGGCCTGACGCAATATGCAACCCTGAAGGCGCTGTTTCCCGAAGGCCATCCCTATGCGCACAGCACCATCGGATCGATGGCCGATCTGAATGCCGCCAGCATGGCCGATGTGCAGGCCTGGTTCCGCGCCAACTATGGCCCCAACAACGCCGTGCTGGTGCTGGCCGGCGACATCGATGCCGCCACCGCGCGGCCGCTGGTGGAGCGTTATTTCGGGGCCATTCCGCGTGGGCCTGACGTCAAGCGGCTGGCAGCGCCGGTGCCGCGCTGGACGGAGGAGCGCCGCGAGACGCTGAACGACCGCATCCCGACCCCGCATGTCAGCTGGAACTGGGTGCTGCCCGGCCGGCTCGACCGTGCAGCGGCGCTGACCGACATCGCGCTCACCGTGCTGGCCGGTGGCAGCTCGTCGCGGCTTTACAACGCGCTGGTAAGACAGCAGCGGCTTGCCGTGGCGGTGAGTGGCGGCGTGCAGGCGTTCGAGAAGGTCGGCATGGCCGAGCTGGAGGTCACGCTGGCGCCGGGCGTCACGCCGCAGCAGGTGGAGGCCGCGGTCAAGACCGTGATGGCCGATTTCCTCGCCAAGGGGCCCACCGCCGACGAGGTGTCGCGCGTGGCCACGCGCACCGTCTCCAACACCATCCGCGGCCTGGAAGCCGTAGGCGGCTTTGGCGGCAAGGCGGTCGCGCTGGCCGAAGGCGCCGTCTATGCCGGCGACGCGAATTTCTACCGGACGGAGCTTGGCTGGTATGCGGGCGCCGCGCCGGCCGACGTGCAGGCGGCCGCACGCCAATGGCTGGGGCAGGGCGCCTATATCCAGACCGTGCTGCCCGGCGACCGCCCGCCGGCCGAAGAGGTGCCGCCGCCGCCGAAGGTGGCGGGCGCCGCCCCGCCCCCCAAGGGCCCGCAGCGCATGGCCGAACCTGCCGTTGGCCCGCCCGCGCCACTGCAATGGCCGGCGATCGAGCGTTTCACGCTCGCCAATGGCCTGAAGGTGGAGTTTGCCCGCCGCACCACAGTGCCGCTGGTGCGGATGCTGCTGAGCATCGATGCCGGCATGGCCGCCGATGAGCGCAGCCGGCTGGGCATCCAGTCGCTGGCGCTGAACCTGCTGGATGAAGGCGCCGCCGGGATGAGCGGGCCGGCGATTGCGGAGGCGCGCGAGCGGCTGGGCGCCGGCATTGGCGCCTCGGCCGGGCTCGATGCGACGCGGCTCACGCTCGACGCGCTCGCGTCCAATCTGTCACCGTCGCTGAAACTGTTCGCCGATATCGTGCAGCGCCCCGATTTCCCGCCTTCCGAGATCGAGCGTGTGCGCGGCCAGCAGCTGACCGGCCTGGAACAGGAGAAAACCAACCCGCTGGCGCTGGCCCAGCGCATCCTGCTGCCGGCGCTCTATGGCCCCGATCACCCCTATGGCGCGCCGCCCAGCGGCCTGGGCACGCCGGGCAGCGTGAAGGCCATCACCCGCGATGACCTCGTTGCCTGGCACAAGCGCTGGATCCGCCCCGACCGCGCGACGCTGTTCGTGGTGGGGGACATCACGGCGGCCGAGCTGAAGCCGCTGCTCGAACGCCACTTCGGCGGCTGGCGCCCCGATCCGGCGGTGGCGCCCGGCACCGTGCCGTCTGCCGCGCCGCCGCTGCCGCAGCCAGCGCGCATCATCCTGGTCGATCGCCCGGCCAGCCCGCAGAGCGTGATCTTTGCCGGCAGCCTGACGCCGCTGGTGGGCACGGCGGACCTGATTGCCCACCGCGCCGCGGTCGACGTGCTGGGCGGGCTGTCCACCAGCCGGATCAGCATGGACATCCGCGAGGAGAAGAACTGGGCCTATGGCGCCTTTGCCGGCCTGTCGAGCGGCAAGGGGCAGCTCTACAGCCTCGTCTATGCCCCGGTGCAGACGGACCGCACCGCCGACAGCATCACGGCGATGATCGGCGATGTCACCGCCATCCGCAGCAGCCGGCCGATCAGCGACGAGGAGCGCAGGCGCAGCATTGCCAACACGGTGCTGGCGCTGCCCGGCGAGTTCGAGCGCGGCAACGCCTTCCTGAGCGCGCTGGAGAGCAACCGCCTGCTCGGCCGGCCGGATGACCATTATGTCACCGCCGCGCGCCGGCTGGGGGCGTTGACCACCGATGACCTCAACCGCGCCATCCAGCAGTTCCGCACCGACACGCTGCTGTGGGTGGTGGTGGGGGATGCCGCCAAGGTGGAACCGCAGCTCAAGGCACTGGGCCTGCCGCTGGAGGTGCGAAAGCCCGATTAGACCTCGCCGGCAACGATCCGCCGGATCACCTTCTCGAACGTCGCCGGCGGCTGGCCGCCCAGGATGGCATATTTGCCGTTGAAGATGATGGCGGGGACGGCGTGGATGTCCTGCTCCTGCCGCCACCAGGCCTGGGCGGCGTTCACCTCGTCGGCATAGCGGCCGCTGGCCAGCACCTCGCGGGCGGCGTTGCCATCAAGGCCGGCGGCGGTGGCGGCGCGCACCAGGGTTTCCGGGTCATTCAGCGGCTCGGCGCGGCTGAAATGGGCTTCGAACAGGGCGGTCTTGAGGGCGTGGGCCGCCGCGCTGCCGCCAGCCTTTTCGGCCCAGTGCAGCAGGCGGTGGCAATCATGGGTGTTCCAGATCATCGCTTCGGGCCCACCCTTGAAGGTGAAGCCCAGCTGCTCCCCCATCGCCTTGATCTGGTTGCGCGCGGCGGCGCCCTCTGAAGCCGGCCGGCCATATTTGCGGGCGATATGCTCGGCGCTGTTCTCGCCCTCGGGGGCCATGCCGGGATTGAGTTCGAATGGGTGGAAGTGCCACTCGGCCGCCACCTCGCCCTCCAGATTGGCCAGCGCCTGCTCCAGCGACTTCATGCCGATCACGCACCACGGGCAGACGACATCGGAAACGAAATCGATGCGCAGGGGAGATTGGGGCGCGGCAGTCATCGGTGCCTCCTAGAATTCATGGCCGGGCGGCGTGTGGTGGGGCGGGGTCACGGCCGGGTTCCCCAGCATAACACCAGCGACGCGCGTGCCATACCTGCTCCACGGACGGTCGTGATGGGCCGTCCGCGTGGCGGCCAGGTCCCCGGCAAAGCGCGGGTCCTGCGGACGGGTCTGGCCGTCGATATACCAGGCTACGTCCCACGCCTGCTGAACGGTCAGCGTGCCGGCATTGCCCACCGGCATGTTGGCCCGGATGAAGGCGGCGGCCTTGTCCACCTGCGCCATTCCGGCCCCCCAGTTGTAGCTGTTCGGACCCCACAGCGGCGGGTTCACCACCGTGCCGCCGTCCCGCAACCCCTGACCGTCCGCGCCGTGGCAGGCGGCGCAGGCTTTGCTGAACACGGCTTTGCCGCGCGCGTCATCGGGCGGCAGCGGCGGCGCGGCAATTGCCGGAAACCCGCGCCCCGGCGGGGAGGCGCCGATGCGCTGCCCCTGCGCCAGCCAGGCGGCATAGGCGGAGACTGCCAGCAGCACCTCTCCGCCCAATGGCGGCGGCATGCCGTTGATCGAGTAGATGAAGCAATCCTGCACGCGCTTTTCAAAGCTGTTGATGCGTCCGTTCTTGGCCCGAAACGCCGGGAAATTGCCCCAGGCCGCCCACAGCGGCGCGGCCCCGGCGCGGCGGCCGGCATCGAGATGGCAGTTGGCGCAGCGCAGGTGATTGCCGGCGTTTTCGGGGGCGGCGGTGCGCGTGTCGGTGATGATGGCCAGTCCGCGGCGGATGGCATCGCCGTCCGGGCCGGCGGGAATGGCGGCTTCTTCGGGGAGGACGGGGCCGGCCAGCGCCGCAGGCTGGTTGGGCGCCGCAGGCTGGTTGGGCACCGCCGGCTGGTTGGGCGCCGCCGGCTGGTCGGGTGCAGACGGCGTGCAGGCGGCCAGCAGCAGCAGCTTGGGAACGGCGCGGGCAGTCATGCCGCCACGCTAGCCGCCCGCCGGCGGTGGGCAAGCTCTCAATCGTTGGCGGCGCCGAACCGCTCGGCATAGCGGCTGGTGATGCGATCGACCGGCA